>OGXL01001256.1_pt1 | contig 21421 bp, 21 predicted proteins | sample 1576311 | NCBI WGS metagenome assembly OGXL01 (sample SAMEA3541564, study PRJEB24748) | human gut metagenome | biome: human gut; feature: human-associated habitat; material: faeces | place: China | collected 2012 | reverse complement strand
TGTAGCCTATAAATAGAGTTAACATTTTAACGTTATGACAGATATTAAAAACGAATCCCCACACGTTTTCCTTCACTTCTTCCGGCGTCCCGAAAGGCATGACTGTCTGTGTGCCGATGGTGCCGTGGAAGGAGATCCTGTCCCCGTATTTTTCATAAATCTCTTTAAATTCCATGCACTCTGCCTGGATGGGATTGAGCACATCGATACCTGCGTCGATAAGGTAATTGATAAAGGGCTCAATGTAACCGCAGGAGTGGTAAATGACGATGATGTCCGGCCGCACCTCCTTCACTTTTGAGATAAGCCGCTTCAGCCTGGGATAGAGCCACTGGCTGTACATCTCCTCGCTCATCATGATGCTGTGCTGCATGCCGATATCGTCTCCCAGATAGAGGATATCCACCCCCGCCTTTGCGTAGATCAGCGCCCGGTCTGTGGACATCTTCTCCACCATGTCAAAGACTGCCTCCGCCAGCTCCTCGTCGCTTAACATGTCCATCATGAGATTTTCCATGCCTCGGATATACCAAGCGGTCTCCCAGATGGTGCACTGCATGTTTCCCACAGAGGCCAGCCCCTTTTCATGGAGCTCCTTCACTCTGTCCTTCACCCATGCATTTTTCTCCTCCGTGTAGACCGGGATGGGATAGCTTTCTATCTCCTCCACCTCTTCTGCGTCCTCCAGCGGGTGGAGCATCTTTGTCATATGCATGGAGGTGGGACTGGACTCGTGGCCCACTCCCCACTCGTCGATCTCCATATTGTCCTTGATCTCATCATAGTAGGGGTAAAACCTGGTGATATCCGTGTCCTCCGGGATCAGCTCACCTACCCGGCGCCAGGGCATCCCGAAATACTCCATATAGTCGGCGCCCGGCCCTCCGATCTCCTCCTGGAAACTCTTTTCCAGGCTGGGGCAGAGCATGAACTCCACAGGCACGGTCTCGTAGCCTTCCCTTCTCAGCAAATGAAGCAGATTTTCTCTTGGCGTCATTCTTTTCACCTTTCCTTCTTTTTTATTCTTCGTCTTCCCCGAAGTACATATATTCCATATAAAGCTGCTGGAAATTCCGGTCTGTGGACAGGGAGATCTCCCGGACCTTTCCGGCAATCTCATCCACAGCGGCCCCTCCGTCTGCCTCTCTCAGATACCGCAGCGCCCCCTCAAGGGACGTATTTCCCGCAGGGCGGGCTTTCCCCACACAGTCCTGGGGCAGAAGTCCGATGCCTGCTGCCTTCTCCATATCAAGCTGGCATCCAAATCCCCCGGCGATATAGAACGTATCCACATCCCGGGCTTCCACGCCGTATGCGGCAAGGAGGGTCTCAAGTCCGGCCCGAACCGCCGCCTTGGCAAGCTGGATCTCCCGGATATCTTTCTGGAAGATCCGTATCTTTCCCTCCCCATCCAGGGGAAATCCCTCCTCATCCCAGGGCTCTTCCAGCCTCCCGGTCTCATCCAGGATCCCGGCCTCCATCATCTCGTACACAGCCTCGATGATACCGGTGCCGCAGATCCCCACAGGCTCTCTGCCGCCGATGGTCTGAAGCTCCATCTGCTGTCCGCTCCACCGGGCGCCGGAGATGGCTCCCGGTATGCTTCCGGTGCCGCAGATGATATTGCCTCCCTCAAAGGCAGGGCCCGCGGCTGCGGAGGCTGCCAGGATCCGGTCCTTATTTCCAACCGCCATCTCCCCGTTGGTCCCCAGGTCCACAAGAACGCTGACTTCCTCTTTTCTGTGGAAATCCAGGGCATAGAGGCCGGCAGTGATATCTCCTCCGATGTAGGCCGACACCCCCGGGAAAACGGACACGTCAAAGTCCGCCGCCTCCCCCAGCAGCGCCTGCCCGTCTGTATCTATCCGCTCTGTGGAGTGGGGCGTAAAGGGATAGACTCCCAGGGAATGACAGGGGTATCCCATCAGCAGATGGACCATGGTGGTATTGGCTCCGATGACCATCCGGTCTATATGTTCCTTCCCGCCCTCCGTCAGGCGGGCCAGTCCTTCCCGCAGGACATCCCGGATGCAGGTCTGCATCTCCTTTGCCTTTCCCTCGTCCGCCGCCTGGATCCGGCTGATAACGTCCGCCCCGTACTGCCGCTGGGTGTTAAGAGACGTGTAGATCCGAGGCCTCTCCCCCGTCTCCAGGTCCGCCAGCTCCATGGCCACGGTGGTGGTTCCGATATCGACAGCCACGCCCTTCCTGCCGGCCTTTCCTGCGCTCTTACGTTCCAGGCTTTCCTCCCCGGCTTTTTCCCGGCTACCGGGAATATAGAAGGCATCCTCCCGGGCTTCCTTAAGCCGGATCACGCAGTCACCCGCAGGATGGGCCCGGCAGGCCAGGCGCACGCCTCTCTCCAGCTCTTCTTCGGAGAAATGGCTCCGGTCCGCCTCTGTCACGGCCAGCTCACCCTTTACAAGGCGGATCCGGCACTTCCCGCAGGTGCCTCTTCCGCCGCAGGGGACATCCAGATAAATCCCCCACGCCCGCAGCGTCTCCAGAATACTCTGTCCTACCTGCACATGGCCTCTGATCCGTCTTCTCTTTAATCCGTCCCTGTCCACTGTCTCCACCTCAAGAACAGGGGGACGGCCCTTCCGCATCCGGCAGGAAGTGTCGGGACATCCGCTGCAGTCATGTTCCCAGAAGAACTGATTCCTGTCCCTGGTAAGGAGAAAGACCTGGCAGGCGCTTTTTACCGGCCGGTACATAAGGCCTTCCGTGATCTCCATGCCTCCCTCTCCGGCGCCGGAGACCTGGAGGGCTTTCCTCTGGATCTCCATGGGGGCGTCCTGGGGCGCCTCCAGCCGCCGTCTGATCCCCAGGCCCTGCTGCCTGCACAGCCCCAGGACAGGCTCCCGAAGCTGCCGGTCCATCTGAAAGAGACAGTGATCCGCAATGGCATCTGCCAGCATGGCCTTCACACAGTCGCCCTCTCTGAAAAGCTCCCCGGACCAGCCGCTGAGCGCTTCCCCCACTGTGGTGATGACGTACAGGGCCTCCTGGCCTTCTTCCGCCTCTTCCTCATAAAGGACGCCTTCCGTGTCCCCCACGCCCAGAAACGCCTGCGGCTCCAACCGCTCAAAGGCTTCCGGGAGCATCTCTTCCAGCTCTTCTGCCAGTTCCCCGCCAAGAGTGCTTTTGTGCCCGTCCAGCAGGCGGCAGACCTCCTCGGCTGAAATACTGATGTGAAAATCCGTGTACCGCATTACGCACTCTTCTTTTCCAGGACCACGCTACTGGCTGTCTCTGCCGCAGAAGCCGCATCCGGCGTGTAGTAGTCCGCCCCGATCTGCCGGGCAAAGTCATCTGTGACAGGGGCGCCGCCGATCATGACAATATACTTTTCCCGAAGTCCCCGCTCTTTTAAGCGGTCAATGCAGGCCTGCATCTGACACATGGTGGTACTTAAAAGGGCTGACATACCAATGACGTCCGCGTGCATCTCCTCCGCCTTATCAATAAAGGCGTCTGAGCTGACGTCCACGCCCAGATCACAGACTTCAAATCCGGCCCCCTTGAACATCATGCAGACCAGATTTTTGCCGATATCGTGCAGATCTCCCTGGACAGTTCCAATGACAGCCCGGCCTACCGGCTCATTCCCGACTTCCACCAGCTTTGGCTCCAGGATGGAGAGCCCGGCGTTCATGGCACGGGCAGCCACCAGCACCTCCGGCACGAACACCTCGTTGTTCTTAAATTTCCCCCCAATGATCATCATGCCCGAGAGCAGTCCCTCGTTTAAGATCTCTTTCGGGTCCACTCCCTCGTCCAGTGCCTGCTGCACCAGCGCCTTCACTTTCTTAGCCTTTCCTTTCTGCAGAAGTTCCGACATTTCCTGTAAAAGTTCCATCTCTTTATTCTCCTCTCTGTTCTATACCCTCTTACGCTTTCCCATAAAATGTTTCTGCTGCATCAAAAAATGCCTGCAGGTTCTCAAGGGGTGTCACCGGCGGGATATCACATCCGCTGGAGAGCAGGAAGTTGTCATATTTCCCACAGGTTTCCAGAAGCTCTGTCACGGCATGTTTTACTGCCTCCGGTGTGCCGCTGCGCAGGATCCCCACCGGATCGATGTTTCCAAGCACCAGCCTGTCTGCCGGCATCTGCTTCAGCACCGTCTCCATATTCACTGCGTTCCCGAAACTGTATCCGTGTGCCGGGATATCTGCGATGTCCCCAAGAAGGGGTTCCACCATGCCGCAGTTGTGATAGATCATCACAAGCCCTGCCTCCTCTGCCGCCTGGCAGATCCTTTTCACATACGGCATAGAGAACTCTCTGAAAAGCCCCGGAGAGAGAAGTCCGGCTGCCGGTTCTGCCATGACAATGCCGTGGGCTCCTGCCTCCTTAAAAGCTCTGGCGTAATCGCAGAGAAATCCTGTCACCTTCTCCAGCACCGTCTCCACCATCTCCGGCTCCTCGTAGCAGAGGATCATGATCTCTGTCATGTCCAGAAGCCGTCCGGCCAGGGAGTAGGGGCCGATCATGCCTGCAAATACAGGCCTGTCCTCTGTCACTTCTGCAATCTTCCGGATGCCTTCCAGGCACTCCCCGGTCCTGCCTGCCCCCACTTCCGGCACCTGCAGTGCCTCCGCCTCTTCTTCCTCCTGGATGATGGCTGCCGTCACAGTAGGCACCTCCTGGCTGCTGTAGCGCACCGGACTTCCGAAAGCCTCCGCCTCCACGGACAGATCCATCAGTCCCAGCACGGCTGCCATGTCAAATCTGTCCGCAACCGCCTTCATGCACTCCGCCTGCAGATTTCCGCTCCTTACTGTCTCCTCCACTGTGTGTCCCGTGATCTGGATGCCCGGAAAGGAAAGCACCGGAAGAGGCCTTTTCCTGCCCTGGCGGATCATATCCTGCACCCATCTTGTCCTGTCAAAATCCATCTTTGTTTCCTGCTCCTTTTCTTTTTTATCATTATTTACATTTTATCCGCCGGATGCTATGATTGACATGTCTGTTATGGTAGAAAAAATGTCATATCTGGTAAAAGAAGGGAGGGTTTTTCATTGCTCCGCATCCCAAAGGAACTTTTCGTCACCAGGTCCGTCCACAGAACGCTGGGACTGGATCCCAACAACTCCATCTTAAGCTGTGGATTTATCCACCACACCCGCCATCTCCCCCAGAACGAAAATCTGGTTTTTAAGTACTATGGCGCCCTTCTTCTCCTGAGCGGGGAGGGCACCTACATTGACAGAGACGGAAAAAGCACCCGGATCTATCCCGGATGCTTTATACAGCGTATTCCCTATGTCCGCCATTCCACCATCACAAAGGAGGACGGGAAATGGCTGGAGTTTTTTGTCTGTTTTGGGTATGAGACCTACCGGGCCCTCACCCACATGGGGCTCCTCCAGGACCAGCCGGTCCTCTGCCCGGGTCTTAACCAGTCCCTTCTGGACCGGTGCCTTTTGTTCTACGACCACCTGGAGCACTCCTCCCCGGAGCAGCTTCCCTACCTTCTCCTGGAGGCGCAGCAGCTCGTCTTCGGCATCTATGACATGCACAGGAAGCAGAGTCTCCACCCCTCTGTGCGCAGTCTCCTGTACCAGGCAAGAGACCTCCTTGGAAGCGGGCAGATCCCGGACGACAGCTGCCGGGGCACGGCAGAGTATCTGGGGCTTGGATATGAGAATTTCCGGAAGCTGTTCCGCCAGGAATTCCAGATCCCTCCCCACACCTACCTCATACAGAAGCGTCTGAACAACGCCAAGGAGCTTCTCCTGCAGGACGATCTGTCCGTGCAGGAGATCGCCGCGCGGACAGGGTATCCGGACAGCTTCTCCTTCTCCAAGCAGTTCAAAAAGTACACCACCCTGACGCCCCGCCAGTTCCGGGCCCTGCACCAGGTGCCCGGGGCGGGCAAATAGCTTTGTCTTACAGCTTTTTCGACTTCTCTGTGGCTGCGTTGACGCACGCCATGACCGTTCCTCTCATGCCGCCTTTTTCCAGCATCTCGCAGCCTTCGATGGTGGTTCCTCCGGGGGAGGTGACCATATCTTTGAGCTGGCCCGGATGTATATCCATATCAAGGATCATCTTCGCCGTGCCAAGGCATGTCTGCGCTGCCAGGCGGTAGGCTGTAGCCCGGGGAAGTCCCTGCTTCACGCCACCGTCAGCCATGGCTTCAATGAACATGGCCGCGTAGGCCGGACCGCCGCCGCTCAGGCCGCAAACTGCATCGATAAGTTTCTCCGGCACCTGTTCCACGACGCCGATGGAGCTAAAGAGCTCCTCCGCTGCAGTCATCTCGTCCGCAGTCAGGTCATTGTCAGAGCAGAGGGCGAAAGCCCCTTCAAATACCATGGCAGGCGCGTTTGGCATGGTACGCAGAATGCGCGGGCATCCTTTGATCATCCCCCGCAATCTCTCCGCCGTGACGCCTGCCACGATGGAGATGACTGCCTTGCCGTCCAGGGCATCCTGGCACTGAGCCAGCGTCTGCTCTGCATACTGAGGTTTCACTGCCAACAGGATCAGGTCGCTGTTCCGGCACACATCCGCACAGTCTGCCCCAAGGCTCACGCCCCATCCCTCTGCCTTCTCCATCGCTGCGGGGCTGACATCGTAGACCATGGCATTTTCTTTTGCCAGCACCCCGCTCTTAAGAGCGCCGTGGAGGATGGCTCCTCCCATGTTTCCGCATCCGATCCATCCGATTTTCTTTGTGATCATAGTATCATTCCCTCCTGATTCTTTTTTGTCCTTTTTTCAAAATAATTTTTTTCGGTATTCCTTTCCATCCACAGCTTCGTTCCCTCCGCCATGCACCGGGCCGCGTACAGCATGCCCTTCTGGCCGATACTCATCCCTGCCTGCCGGGCTGCTGCCCAGTGGTGAAGGGGCGTTCCCCTGCACATGGTGGCAGCGCTGAGGGTGATGAGGGGAACCGTGTGGCTCACTTCCGCAGCGTCTGTCCCGATGGAGATGGGCACCGGCTCATCCTCTAAAGGCTCCAGCCCCCGGAAGTACTCTCCGCCATTGTCCAGCCCCGCCTCCTGGCTGATCCGGCCAGCAAACTCCAGTTCCTCTTCTGTGTACACCGGCGTGGGGACCTTAGTCATAGCCTCATAATACAGTTCTGTCAGTCCCCGGTCGATCTTCATCTCTCTGCAGCTTGCCACCAGCTCGATCTCCACCGTGGTCCCTGTCATAAGAGCCGCTCCCCTGGCACAGTCATCCACCCGCCGGGAGGCGTCCTCCGTCCTCGCCCGCAAGCTGGAGCGGATAAAATAATTGGTCTTCGCCAGATCCGGGACTACATTGGCCGGCTGTCCGTTGTCTCTGTAGGCATAGTGCATCCGCACATCTGTGGGCACATGCTCCCGCAGATAGTTGACGCCCACATTCATAAGCTCCGCCGCATCCAGGGCGCTCCTGCCATCCTCCGGGGACCGGGAAGCGTGGGCGCTTACCCCGTGAAATGTGTAGTTCTTGATGTCCTGGGCCTGCCAGATGTCATTGCTGACCCGGTTTCTGTCAAAGGGATGCCATGTCACCGCAATATCCAGATCGTCAAAAACCCCAGCCTGATTCATAACGATCTTTCCGGACATGATCTCCTCTGCCGGGCATCCGTATACCCGCAGCGTCCCCGGCGCGCCTGTCTTTTCCATATCCGCCTTCAGGGCGCAGGCTGCCGCTGCAGCCCCGGCGCCAAGCAAGTTGTGTCCGCAGGCGTGGCCCAGCTCCGGCAGGGCATCATACTCTGCCAGGAACCCGATGCGCGGCCTCCCTTCTCCCCAGACAGCGGTAAACGCAGTGTCTATCCCCGCTGTCTTCTCCTCCACCTGGAAACCATTTTTCTCCAAAAAGGCGGCCAGGCAGGCGCTGGAAAGCTCTTCTTTGTAGGCGGTCTCCGGGTGCTGGAAAATATAGTCCGCAGTCCGGATCACATCTTCCCGGTGATCCGCCAACCAGACTGCGATCCGATTCTCCTTCTCTATATGGTCCATATCCCTCTCCTTTCTCTTCTACAACTCACTTCTATTCTCATTCTTTGAGCGGGCCCTCCGGAAACGCTCCCTCCGGGTAGATCTCCTCCTGCGGGACTCGCTCCAGCACGTCCAGATACTCCCTGCCGAACATGCCGGCAAACTCTGCCAGCGCCATGTCCACAGCCTTCTGTCCGTCTTCACCCAGATCCCGGATAAGCGTGCGGCTGATGGCCGCCTTTATGTGGGCCGTGTGGAACGTAAAATCTTTCATACAGGAAGTGCCCAGCTCCCTCTTCTTGGCCGCCAGAGCCTCATTTTCCACCGGCGTCAGGGCACATCCCCAGTCAAACTCACAGCGCTGCCCGCCCCAGCTCATGGGTTCTGTCATCTGAGTACAGACATAGGTGTCCTGATAGCCCTGGTACACCGCATTGTCCACATTGACACAGTAGAGTTTCCCGTACTCCGTAAGGCCATGCTTCTTCCATGCGTCACACCAAGCGCATTTTGAGATGTACGTCCGAAGGGCAGGCTGGATGCCGATCTGTCCGAATTCCATCTGTCCGTCGTAATCCGGCTTCCACTCCCCGTAGGCCTGGTTCGTCAACGTGTTTATCTCATCTCCCCGCTGGCGGGCGTTCCAGGCCATCCGGCGTCCGCGCTCCTTTCCTCTTACCTTTTTCAGTCCGTGTACTAAAAATCCCCTGTCTCCAGCTGGAGAATATAAAAGGCCACCATGATCCTGACCCTGTTCTCATTGCTAAGTATATCATATCCCAGCACTTCTTTGATCTTGTTCAGCTTGTAAGTCAGGGTATTTTTGTGACAGTACAGCGCTTCCGCTGTGCAGACTGTGCTGCAGTCGTTTTCAAAATAGGCTTTCAGGATTTTTACATATTCTGTCCTGTGCTCCCTGTCATACTCCATCAGCTTTCCCAGCACTTCCCGGACAAAATCCGGATAGATGGCTGTCTCTTTCACATCTGTGAGGATCTTGTAGATCCCCAGCTCATCGTAGGCCAGAAAGTTCCTGGGGATGGTCGTCTTTGTCAGCTGGTAGGCGGTGTAAGCATTCTCGTAGGACCGGTGGATATCTTTCATGCGGCCCACTGTGGTGCCGGCTCCGATATAGAGGTTGGGGTCTTCTCCGGACAGCCTTCGGAACTGATCCCGGAGCCATTCTCCCAGGTAGCCCGCTGTCAGGATGATCAGCTTTCCCTCCTCCTCGTAAAAGATGGTCTTTTCCATGGAAAAATGCAGTTTTCTCTGAATGTCCTCCAGCAGGCGGTTTCCACGCTCCGTATCGTAGGCGTGACAGCTCATGATGATGACTGTGTAGGAGAGATCCCTGGGGAATCCGTTCCGCTCCAGATGGTTCATATAGAGCTCTTCATTTTCCGGATAAAAGATGGCATTTTTCATAGCTGTGACCAGGTTGGTCTCCCTCTGCTCGTTCTTCAGCAGGATCTCGGAAAATTTCCTCATAATGTCAATGTACGGGGTCTTCCAGGAAGCCGAAAAGAGAGGCAGTTTTCTCTCATTGCACCAGTCGATGATCTCTCCTGGAAATTCTTTCCCTTCCCGGACTGCGATGATCACCCCTCCGGCTCCCGCTCTGTCCATGGTCTCCAAAAATTCTTTTAGCCACTCTTCTGATTTATAATTCAGTCCAGAGTTAAAGACCAGCTCGTCTCCGTGGAGAAACTGGGCAAGCTCGCTGCCCTCCACCGTGTGGATCCAGCTGATCTTCCTGTCATAGCAGGAAGCCGTGTGAAGTTTTACTTCGTATTCCGGGCGTATCTCCCTGTACAAATATTGCAATTCAACTGCCATAGATAAACTCTCCTTTGTATATAAGGATATCATTTTTGTGCTCGGATCACAATTATTTTCCAAATATATGTATCAAAAAAATATATTCAAAGAATTTCCCCTGTGCTATATTGTATTCGGAATACAAAATATATAAAAATAGCCCCGAATTTGTATTTCCATCACGATTTCCAATTTCCAGATTATAAAAAGAAACAGCGTGCGATCTGCACGCTGTTTCTTTTTATACATATACATATCTTATACCAGCAGGCCTGCAGCAATGACCGCTGACGTCATGACCAGGATCACCAGATAAGCGGTTCTGTCCTTTGATGTGTAGACCAGCTCCCTGTATCTGGTACGGCTGCCTGCATCTGTATATCCCCTGGCCTCCATGGCCATGGCAAGGTCGGCAGACCTGCGGATGGCAGATACGAACAGAGGCACTACGAGGGGCATAACTTTTCCCATTCTCTTAACCACATTTCCGCTGTGAAAATCCACTCCCCGTGAAGCCTGGGCATCCATAATAATATTGACTTCCTCAATAAACACAGGAATGAAGCGAAATGCAATGGACACCATCATGGCCATTTCATGGACCGGTATTTTTATTTTTTCCAGAAAGCCAAGACTTTTTTCCAGCCCCGCCGCCATCTGCGTCGGCGTGGTCGTGTAGGCCAGAAGCGAGGCCATAAGAACCATCAAAACGATCCTGGACACAAGCCGGACTGCCTTCAGAAGCCCTTCCTGAGACACAGTAAAAATCCCTATAGAGAAAAGCGCTCTCCCATCTGTAATCAGACTCTGGAAAACAAAGGTGAAGAGCAAAAGAAGAGCAAATCCTCTCAGCCCTTTCAGGATATAACTCCACGGTATAGTGGCAAGTCTGTAAAGGATCAGAAGATAGACCAGGCAGGGAATGTACACGATTGGATTTTCCACAAAAAACAGGGCTATAATATAGAGCAGTGTGCCTGCCAGCTTTGTGCGGCAGTCCATCTGGTGAATGACAGAGGCTTTATTATAATATTTGCCTATTGTGATATTTCTAAGCATTTGTTCCACCTCTCCTGTCTGTTACTGCGTTAAAAATCTCTTCCGCCGCTTTCTCCTCATCGCAGACAAGCCTTTCAACGGGGATACTCTTCTGCTGCATTTTCCACAGAGTTTCCATGATCTGGGGCATTTCCAGGCCCGCTCCATCCAGCAGCTCCTTTTGCGAAAAGACATCCTCCGGACTTCCGTCCATACATACAGTCCCGTCCAGAAACACGACAACCCGGTCCGCGTATTCGGAAATCTCCTCCATGGAGTGAGAGACGAGGATTATAGTTGTGCCATTTCCCTGCATTTCCCTGAGAAGTGCAAAGAGCTGCCTTTTTGAATAGGGATCGAGTCCTGCCGTCGGCTCGTCCAGCACCAGTACCTCCGGCCCCATAGCCAGGACGCCGGCAATGGCTACACGGCGCATCTGCCCTCCGGACAGCTCATAGGGTGAGGAGGAAAAAAGCTCCTCTCCGATCCCCACTTTCTCCAGGGCTTTTCTGGCCATGTCCTCTGCCTGGCTCTTGTCGGCCCCCATATTTTTGGGACCAAAAGCCACATCGTCCAAAACGGTTCTGGAAAAGAGCTGATGCTCCGGATACTGAAAGACAAGTCCAACTTTCTGCCGGAGTTTCCCCAGAGGATATTTTTTGGCATAGATGGGCTGTCCCCGGTATTTTATATCTCCCGAGTCAGCCCGGAGAAGTCCGTTTAAGTGTCTGACAAATGTGCTTTTGCCGGATCCGGACCGCCCTGCCAGAGCGAGGAACTCGCCCTCCTCAATAGAAAGAGTGACGTCCCGGAGAGCATGTACTGCCTCCTCGCCGGATGACGGATATGTGTAGTTCAGCTTTTCAATTTCCATCAACATATCTGTTCACCTCTGTATATCCTCTCCATCTGCTCTGCCAGATCTTCCGGCTCCATAACCGGAAGACGGACAGGCAGGCCCTTTTTTCTGAGGGAATATGCCAGCCTTGTTACCGGAGGAAGCTCCATACGATACTTCTCTAAGAGTTCCGGCTCCCTGAAAAGTTCTTCCGGGGTGCCGCTCTCTGCCACAATCCCGTGATCCATGACAAAAATTTTATCCGCATGGGTTACTTCATCCATGAAATGGGTGATCAGGATGATCGTAATTCCCTGCTTTTCGTTCAGTTCCCGCGCGATCCCGATGACTTCTCTGCGTGCCTTTGGGTCCAGCATGGCTGTGGCCTCATCCAGCACAAGACATTCAGGGGAGACCGCCACCGCCCCTGCAATCGCTGTCTTCTGTTTCTGACCGCCAGAAAGGCTGCCCGGATTGGCCTGACGCTTGTCGGTCATCCGGACAGCCTCCAGGCTCCGGTCAATCCTGTCCTGCATTTGTTCCCGCGGGATCTGCATATTCTCAAGTCCAAAGGAGATATCTTCTTCCACTGTTGCGCCTATGATCTGGTTATCAGGGTTTTGAAATACCATACACACGGTCCTGCGGATCTGTCCCAGATTCTTATGGTCACTGGTAGGAAGCTCATTGATCCACACAGTGCCCTCAGCCGGAAACAGAAGCCCGTTAAAATGTTTTGCCAATGTTGATTTCCCCGATCCATTGTGCCCGATGATGGCAATGAATTCCCCCTTATCAATCTCCATATCCACATGGTCCAGCGCTTTAACAGAAATCGTATCTTCTTCAGTTTTTCCATACTTTAAATAGGAGTGGACAAGATTTGATACTTTTATCATTTTTATTTTTCTTTCTTAAAATTCTGCATAATGGACATTGGAAGCCACTTCACAATCGCCCAGGCAATGACAAGAGTTCCCACCTTATCGATCAGGTTGGATGCTATATTCCTCAGGAAGGAAGCAGCAAAGATAGACTGTCCGCTCTGCACCAGCCCCATAACAAGGACATCGGAGAAAGATCCGTTCAGTCCGCCGTACACAAAGATGCCGATAGGTGTACCGATAACCGGGCATACCACACTAAGTACAAGACCAAGAATGATAGCCACCGGCAGGGTAAATTTAAATTTCTTTACAGTAAATCCAACGATCAGCGCCACTGCAATGCTGACGAGACAGAACGGGATATCTGTAACGCTGTACATAAGTCCTGTAATGATATTTGTGAGGGCTCCTACTACAGCTCCCGGAAGCGGACCTACAAGAGCTGCCACCAGGACTGTTCCCAGTGTGTCCAGGTAAAGCGGAATTCCAAGGGCACTTGTGACAATTCCAAGGACAATATTGACTGCGATAGCGATACCGCAGAAGGCTGTTACGTATACTTTCCTATTTGTTTTCATGATACTCATTCCTTTCCATTTTTTCCGCCGCACAGATATGCGACTGTTTCCTGCATCGTAAATATCGGAAGCTGAATATTTCTTTCCCTGAGCATTCTGCTGATCTCTTCCATAAAGACACCCATCTCCTGCTCCATCATCAGTCTCTTCACCTTCTTCTGAACTTTGTCAAGATCAGACAGCTCTCCTCCCCAGTCCCCTCTGCAGGTGAGGCTTCTGCCACAGCTGGGGCTTCCTTCCACCGAGACAATACCAATAAGCTGAAATTTCTTCGGGTTTCCGGCATATTCTTCGATCTGCATCAGTACAGGCTCAAACAATTTCCGGCATGTATCCCGGTAAAATGGATGTGCAAACTGGTCTTTTACATGCCCCCATCTTCTGGATCCATACATGACAAACTCCGGACATGGCAGCTGGATAACCTGCACATCCTGTCTGACGATCTCTTCCAGAAGTCTGGCACGGAGTTCATACTCCTCCTTCAGTTCACTTTCATCCTGCTCCACCTTGGCTGCTTTGTTCAAAATACAATGTGAAACAAATATGATTTTCTGCATAGCTTCCTATCCTTTCGATTCCTACAAAATCATAGCATTGGAGATACGTTTCTACAAATCGTTTTTATCTATACAGTTATAGGCACACTCTATATGCTGTCATGCCAAAAGGATCGTCTGCTATTTTTGAATAAAGAAATTCTTAAGTTTTCAGACTTTGCTTGACCTGCTTTCCACCTCATATTATGATGGAAACAATCAGCAACTTTTAAAGAAAGATTTTACTGACAAAGGATAAACATCATGGAGTACACATTTACACAACTTTTCTGGCTGTTCCTCATATATTCCTTTATCGGCTGGATCATCGAGGCCGCCATGGGAACGATCAAAAACAGAAGCTTTATCAACCGCGGATTTTCAACAGGCCCCTTCTGTCTCGTATACGGAGCCGGGGCCATCCTTATGACCGTGACTCTGACGGAGCTGCTGGACAACTTTTTTCTTCTGTTTGTCAGCTGCGCCATACAGGCCACCATTGTAGAGTGGATCACAGGAAAGACGCTGGAACGGCTGAACCATCATAAATGGTGGGATTATTCAGATAAAAAATGGAACTTTGACGGATATATCTGCTTCCAGTATACAGTCCTCTGGGGCATACTGGGCGTCATCTGCCTGAAAGGCGGCAATCCCCTCTTTATGACTCTGTACAGGCAGATACCGGAGCCTGTCACTTCCATCCTTGTCTGGGTATTGATGGGATACGTGCTCCTGGACGCGCTGGTGTCCCTGGCTGCGGCGCTGCACCTTCGCACTTCCAGCACAGAGCAATCGCGGCTCGTCCTGATCCGCTTTGCAGAGCACCGTATGGCAAAAGCCTACCCTGTGATCCAGGAAAAGACCGAAGAGATCCTCCGGGAGGGAAAATTTGCCGAGGGCTGCGGATTTTACAAGCTCTTCTGGCTCTTTCTCATCGGCTCACTGCTGGGCGACATCACGGAGACCATCTTCTGCCGGCTGACTGCCGGAGAATGGATGTTCCGAAGCAGTCTCGTGTGGGGTCCTTTCAGCGTTGTCTGGGGTTTTGCTATCGTACTGGCCACGGCCCTTCTCTACAAGGACCGGGATAAACCGGACCGCCACATTTTTCTCATCGGCACCTTTCTCGGGGGCGCCTACGAGTATACATGCAGCGTCCTGTCAGAGCTGGTGTTCGGCCAGGTTTTCTGGGACTACAGTGAGATTCCCTTCAATCTGGGCGGCCGCGTCAATCTGCTCTACTGCTTTTTCTGGGGCATTGCTGCCGTCGTGTGGATCAAAGGGCTCTACCCTCACTTCGCAGCCTGGATCGAGAAGATCCCAAAAGCCGCCGGGTACATAGCCACCTGGATCCTGGTGGCCTTCATGGCTGCCAATATCCTTGTCTCCGCCGCAGCGCTCATACGCTACGGCGTACGGGACGGCGGCCCTGCCGCCACTTCCGGCTGGGAGCGCATCATAGACACCCACTTTGACGACACAAAAATGAAGCAGCTCTATCCAAATTCCAAGATGAGATAACAGCAGGTCATAACTCTGCAAATATCTCATGGAATGCGCGTTCTGCATACTGCTTCACTTTCTCTTCCAGCTCTCTGTACCGTCTTACCAGAGAAAGACTCTCTTCCGTGACGGAGCAGCTCCCACCGCTCTTTCCGCCGTGATGGCGGCGGATAAGGGCGCATCCCAGCTGCTCTTCTGCTCTGCCTATTATCTTCCAGCCCTTGCTGTAAGACATGCCCATCCGGCCACAGGCCTCTTTCATGGATCCGGTCTCCCCCACAAGTTCCAGCAGTTCAGCAACGCCCGGTCCCAGGACCGGCTCATCCGTGTTGATCTGCAGTTTTACCCGCAAATGGAAGCCTGTCTCTTCCTTCTTGTTTTCATTTCCATTCATTTCTTCTCTTTCCAAGGGAATTCCTCCTGTCAGCCTTTTTTCTTACAGATATTATTCCTCCAGAAGCAGGATCTTTGACGGATCCACAGTCACTTCACCGGGAATCTGGTTCTGGCTCCGGTCGCTCTTCATCCAGATACCCGCCCCGGGATCTTCCCGGTTCTGAAAGATCAGCGTCCACTCAAAGGGGGAGGACACCTGCTCCACAGGAAGCACCCTGATCCGGTTGGGGACGTTCTCGCCCGCTGCCGCCGGCAGGATGTCGTGGGCCCTGATCCCCACGTGGGTGACCGCATCCGGCACCTTTATCTCTGTGTGCAGCAGGACCTTCCAGTCCTTTGCGTACACCTGAAAATCCCCTGTCTTCTGTATGCTGGAAATATTCTTGCATCCGGTAAGCCTGGCCGCAGCCACTTTCCGTGGCTGGTCAAAGAGCTCCTTTGTCTGTCCGCAGACTACATTTCTCCCTTTTTCCATGATCATGGTATGGCTGCACAGCCGGTAGATCTCATCCCGGTCGTGGCTGACGAGAACCATGCACCCGTCAAACTCACGAATCATCCGGGCCAGCTCCATCTGCATCTCCTCCCTGAGATAGCTGTCCATGGCAGAAAACGGCTCATCCAGTAGAATACACCTGGCATCCGACGCAAAGATCCGGGCCAGGGCGGTCCGCTGCTGCTGCCCTCCCGAGATCCGCACAGGATACTGGTTCTCCAGCCCCTCCAGACGGAACTGGCGGACCAGCTCCCTCATCCGCTCCTTCCGGGCCTCTCTGTCCAGCCGCTCCTTAAGGAGCCCGGCTTCAATGTTCTCCGCCACCGTCATGTTGGGAAACAGAGCATAATTCTGGAACAGATACCCCACCTGTCTTTTCCGGGGCGGAACATCGATCTTCCGGGCGCTGTCAAAAAGAACCTGTCCGTCTCTGCGGATCTGTCCCTGATCCGGCTTCACAAGCCCTGCCACAGCCTTCAACGTCATGCTCTTCCCGCAGCCGGAAGCCCCCAGTATGCCCAGACATCCTCCCTCCACCTCAAAGCGGACATCCAGATCAAAGCTTTTCAGTTTTTTTGAAACATCTGCCTCCAGCATCCTCAACGGTTCTCCTTCCGGCTAAATCTCTGAAACACATACGTTGCATAGCCCATCCCGGTGACAACAATAAAGGAGATGAGCACCAGGATCAGCACATACCTGCCTGCCGACTCCATATTCCCCGCTGACACATCCGAGTAGACAGCCAGGGGAAGGGTCCTCGTCTGCCCCGCAATATTGCCGGCGATCATGGCCGTGGCGCCAAACTCTCCCAGCCCCCTGGCAAAAGCCAGGATACCGCCGGACAAAAGTCCCTGCATGGCGCCGGGCATGAGGATCTTTCGGAAAATCTGCCACTCCGACATGCCAAGAGTCCTCCCTGCATCCAGCAGATCACGATCCACCTGCTCAAACGCCCCCCGGGCTGACCGATACATCAGGGGGAAGGAGATGGCTACTGCGGCCAGCACGGTGGCGCCCCAGGAAAAGGCGATCTTCACCCCGAAATACTCCAGGAAAAATGCGCCCACCGGCCTTCTGACACCGAAAATATAGAGAAGGAAAAATCCCGCCACTGTGGGAGGCAGAACAAGCGGGAGGGTCAGGATGGCATCCCACAGTATCTTCAGCCTCTCATGGCGCATCCGGAAAATGAAAAATGCCGCCGCTGTTCCCAGAAAAAATGTAATGACAATGGAGACTGACGCTGTCTTTGCCGATATCCAAACAGGCGAAAGATCCATCTGTCCCCCCTCCTTTCACTGATCTTTTTCCTATTCACTGACTGCGTGGCTGGTAAATCCATAGGCTTCAAACACAGCCATCGCCTCGTCACTCTGCAGGAAATCAAGAAATGCCTGTGCTTCCTCCTGGTGTGCAGAAGCGGACACAAGTCCTACCGGGTAGATAGCCGGCTCTGCCAGGCTTCCTTCCGGCGCCTGGGCGATCACCTTTACATTGTCTGTGGTAGCCGCGTCTGTGGCATAGACGATCCCCGCCTGGGCACTTCCTTCTGCTACCCAGTTCAGCACTTCTGTCACATTGGTCCCAAGACTGGATTTTGCCAGCACTTCGTCCCAGATTCCCAGGCTGGTGAGGGCCTCCTGGGCGTACTGTCCTGCCGGAACACTGGCCGGATCACCGATGGCAATGGTATCTGCTTTTGTAATGTCCGTAAACTCCGCAAGTCCCAGCTCATTTTCCGCAAATGTGATGAGCACGATCTGGTTTTCCAGAAGATCTGTCACGCTCTCCCCGTCAACAAAGCCTTCCTCCGTCAGGGCATCCATCTGCTGGGTGGCCGCTGACATGAACACGTCTGTCTCCAGTCCCTCCTCGATCTGAGTCTGCAGCTTTCCTGAGCTGTCATACGTTCCCTTTACAGTCACCCCCGGATTTTCTTCCTCAAACATGGGGATCAGCTCCTCCTCATAGGCGTACTCCAGGCTGGCTGCCGCTGCCACAAGGATCTCTGTCTCCTCCCCTTCTGTTTCTGATGTGTTCTCTTCTGCTGTCTGGTCCGCGCTGTCCTCCTGGGAAGACGAGCACCCTGTCACTCCCGCTGCCAGCAGGCATACACTCATAGATACTGCCAGCAGACGACTGATCTTGTTTCTTTTCATTTTCATATACCTCCCTGTCTGTATGTTTCATCCTGTCACTTTCATGTGAGACACTCTCAGTATACAGCAAGTTATTTTTAAAAACAACTCGAAAACAGAAATAGTATCATGACTAAAGGCAGTTCTCCCCCTATAAAAAGAGCCCGCACTGGCTGCTGTGCGGGCCCGATAAATCTTCTATGCTATTTTGTCCAAGTCTGCTTTCTTCGCCTATGCAGTACTGCGAACAGAATTCCTGTCAAGGACAGAGCCGACAACGCAGACCATATGAACGGATGGACAGGATCTCCTGTCTTTACTGATGTCTGCGCGCCCTTATCTGAAGTCGATCCGTTTGTCATCTGACCGTCCTTATCCGGTGTCTGCGGAACTGTCTTTTCCGTGACTGTCACTTTGATCGTCTTCTCAGAGCTCACGCCCTGGCTGTCCGTCACCCTGTAGGTCACTTCATATATGCCTGCCTTCGAAGTGTCTACAGTATTATAAATCACTTCAATTCTGTCCGTAAGGTCGCCGTCCTCTGCATCAGCAGCCGTCACGTCTTTTTTGGGGTCAAACACAGTGCCCGCGGTCAGCGTCTTATCCTCCGCCGTGATCACAGGGGCCTGGTTTTGAGATGGGGCCGCAGAAATAACCTGGACCGTTATCTTCACGCTGACCGTTTGATAATTGTCGGTATCCTCCGGGGTAAAGACAGCCGCAAATTCCTGTGAACCTAATGTGTCCGCTGTTTCTGTTCCGTCCTCCCACGCAAAGCCTTCCGGAAGCGTGATAGAAGATATAGCTTTTCCCTGCTCGATGACTAAGCCTGCCGGCACCGTATAGGATGGAACTGCTTTAGCAATCGTAAATTCCAGCGGAACCGAGACCGCAGAAGCATACTCATTGTCTTCTGCCAGATGTGCTGTCACTCGATAGGTCCCGGCTGCTGACGGCGCTCCGGCCAGTCTCTCCCAAATACCGCCATTGACCGCCTTTTCATATGAAAAGCTGACTTCGCCCGTACTTCCTGTTCTTACTATATCTTTGTCGTCATCTATGGTAACCGGTTCTGTGTCATAGATCTTATTTAATGTCAACCCGTCCCGAAAAGCTATGGTACTTTCACCTTTACTGTCCCCTTCAGATATTGTGGTGATCTCCGCCTTTGACATTGATGACCCCATCAGCACTAGAACACAATTCACATGAGCTGTCAAATTTCCCACTCGTGATCGTCAGCTCACCGCCAAAAAGTACTTCCTTCATATCACCTGTCACCGTATACTCTCCGCCTACAAATGTTATATCTCCGTATACGATCTCATTCTCCCAACCTGTCAATGAGGCATCCTGCAAAAGAGTGATAGTGGCCGTTCCTTTCGCATCACTCACTGTCCGGACAGCTTCATTCAAAGTGGAATAATACGTTGTTGTTCCATCCATCTCCACTTTAGCTACAGAGTCAGCCTGCGGGATGTCTGTACCTGTGCGCAGTACGGTTCCCGTTTTTTCCTGTGCATGGACAGGATAAGCTGCGCATCCCAGCCCAACAACCGCCGCCAGCGCAAGAACAGCCAGTTTTTTCCAATTCCTTTTCATCTTCCCTCTCCTCTTTCTTCCTGATATGCGGATACTTTTTCACAGTATTTCAAAACACTTTACTTTCCTAAACAGTTTTATTTTAGACAGATTTCTTCTAAATCTTCCTTTCGATCTATATCGCGCAGCTCTGTATCCCTGGACTCCACGATTTCCACCTGATCCGGATGCCGGGCCATCACTGCCCGCCCCCCCACATCGCCTGCCAGCTCCATGAGTTCCGGAAAATACTTCCCCGGCCACAGCACCGGGTTTCCGCTCCTCCCCTCGTGGCCGGCACAGATGATCTTCTCCCGCTTGACTGCTGCCCGATTCCAGATCTTCTGTATGGTGGCAGCTCGAAGGCCGGGCTGGTCGCAGACACAGAACAGGATGCCCTCCACCTCCGGTTTCTTCTCCCGCATAGCTTTAAGGCCCAGCTTCAGAGACCAGGAAATGCCCCTGTCCGGCTCCCGGTTCTCCACCAGCGTCACTCCCGCCTCCAGAGCCGCCTGTGCAATCCTCTCATTGCCTGTGACGATCATCTTCTCCACGCCGGGAAAAAAGCGGGCCAGATCCAGCGTATACTGATAGACCGGCCTGCCGTGGATCTGGCTGGACAGCTTGTCCCCGCCAAATCGTTCCCCCCGGCCTGCTGCCAGGATGACAAGACCGTATTTTCCCTTTATCCTCCCGTACAGCTCCACTGCCTCCAGAGCCGCTCCCCCGATAGCCAAAGCCTTGTCGGAGATGGTATAGCAGTGGGCAGTCTCACACCGGGCATCAATATCTCCGATCTTCATGCCCTTTTTCACCTCTGCTCCCTCCTGGAGCATGCCCCGCACAATACCGGACATGGCCGCATAGACAGGCACGCCCCCTGTGTAGGCCACGATCTGCCCCTTCTCCACCTGACTGCCGATGGACGCTGTAGGCTCGATCCGCCCCTCCTCTGCAGCCCGCAGAAGCCGCTCTATAGTGTAGCCGCCCACATTGCCGGGCACACCTGTGTTGGGAATAGCTGTCCCCTCCCAGATCAGTCTGCCCAGGGTGTGTCCCCTCTTTGTCTCGATGACACAGTGGCAGTCCTTCCCCGCTGTAAATCCCGGTCCTGCCCCAATGACAAGGGGAGCATCCGTGATCCTGGTACCTGTATTTTTCTTGGCGATAATGGCGTCGATGAGCACGTCCGGCCGGAATGTCTCCCGCACACCGGCTCTCTCATCCACCATGACGGGGATGTCTCCCCGGGCCAGGATCTGACGGGCCTCCTCCAGATCCCCTGCAAGGACAGCCTCCATGTCCTCCACCCTGGCGTGCCCCTCGTAGACAGCCCTGGAAAAGGCCACGGTCCTTCTCACAGTCAGCGGCTCTTTTATCTCTGTCATAAGGATTTCATGTCCGCAGCGGTACAGCCTGGCCGCAATGCCAGTGGCCAGATCTCCCGCTCCCCTGATCAGTATCTTCATTCTCTCCTGTCTCCATTCTCCTTCTCTTCGTCAGCAGATCAGCACCTGCTCCTCTGTTAGCAGACCGATCCGCTCCGCCGCCTCCAGCCGTCCCGGGCGGTCCGCCTGGGTAAGCGCCACGGTGAAAGGCCATGCGTCCCGGACACTCTTTCTTCCTCCCAGGGGATGTCCGGCCAGCC
>OGXL01001249.1_pt1 | contig 21486 bp, 18 predicted proteins | sample 1576311 | NCBI WGS metagenome assembly OGXL01 (sample SAMEA3541564, study PRJEB24748) | human gut metagenome | biome: human gut; feature: human-associated habitat; material: faeces | place: China | collected 2012 | reverse complement strand
TGATAAAACGCCAGTCCTCGTGTTTTGAGAACTGGCGTTCTTTGACAAGCTGTCAGCCCCGCCTTCCGTTTGGAAGGCGGGGCTGCTGTGCTTCGTCATTCCACTGATCATCTTGGTGATGCAGGAGACCAAGGGATACTGCGGCCGCTACTGTGGCCGGGGACAGCTGCTTGCCATGCTGGGAGGGCGCTTCGGTCTCTCTCGGAGGTGGGACATCCCCGGGCGGATGAAGAGCCGGACTTTCCGGTACGGGTTTTGGCTGCTCTTCTTCGCCATGTTTTTCCTGGCGCTCTGGAACACTTGTCTGATGTTCGCGGGTTTGCAGGACCTGCGTCAGGTGGTCACCCTGCTGCGGACCTTCAAGCTGCCTTGGCAGTGGGCCTGCCATGACACTTTATTTCTGGTATATGCCAAGAATTGTTCTTGACATATACCAGAAACTGCTCTATACTGGACTTGACAGAGCGGAAGGGCTCAGAAGCGGGAGGTGAGGGCGTGCCAAGGCCCATGAAGTGCAGAAAGGTCTGTCAGATGCCCCGGACACGGGAGTTTCACCCCGCGGGAGGTAGCCCCCGGAAGGAAGCTGTGGTCCTGACGGTGGATGAGTATGAGGCCGTCCGCCTGATCGACAGGCAGGGTTTCTCTCAGGAGGAGTGCAGCGCCTATATGCAGGTGGCCAGGAGCACCGTGCAGTCCATCTATAACTCCGCCCGGAAAAAACTGGCGGAGGCCCTGGTGGACGGGCGGTCTTTGCGGATCGAGGGCGGGAACTATCAGCTCTGTGACGGGAGTGAGGTCTACTGCGGCTGCGGCGGCTGCCGGTGGCACCGTCTGGCCTGTATGGGTCGGACAGAGCAAGGAGGATGTGACCATAAAAATTGCGGTCCCATTGGATGAAAACGGACAGGACGTGTCCTGGCCCGGGCCCCCTGCATCCTGTTCTGGGAGGACGAGAAGGACATGGTGCTGGAGAACCCAGCGGCTCAGGCCCGGGCGGTGGCCGGCTGAGATGTGGACGCCCCAACCTGCACTTGGTCACCCCACGGAGGTCCGAGCCAGTGGTGTCAGGTTTTTGGAGGAGAAAAGGTGGCGGTATGCGTCAACAAGTGGGATGTGAGCCCTACCCGGGACGCGGTGCACGGCATCTTTCAAGTGGTATGCGGGCTGTTGGGGCTCCGGGCAGGAGATCTCGATGCCAGCCCGCTGAAATAAAATGAGAACAAAAAAGGAGTCTTTACTATGAAAATCGCAGTTGCAGCCATGGGGAAAAACGTCGCCGGCCACTTCGGCCACTGTGAAAACTTCATCTTCTTCGACACCGCCGACGGCGGGATCACAGGGGTGAATTCTGTGCCCAACCCGGGGCACCGTCCCGGCTTCCTGCCCAATTTCCTGGCGGACAACGGCGCTGGGGTGGTCATTGCCGGCAGCGTGGGCGGCGGCGCGGTGGACATCTTTGGGAAGCGGGGTGTAAAGGTGATCCTGGGAGTCCAGGGCGACGCTCAGGAGGCGGTGGAGGCCTACCTCCGGGGCGAGCTGGTCTCCAGCGGCTCTGTCTGCCACAAGCACGAGCACGCCGGCGAGTGCGGAGAGCATCAGTAATCAAGCAAGCGCCAAGGGATGACAGGCGCGCCGCGGGGGACCGAGGCGCGCCATCTGCTTTTTCCGGGCCCTCCGAATTCCCGTCCGGTAAAAACACACAGGGGTGGCTGGAAATTGTTCGGGAAGCGGGCATTTTCCTGCTTTTGTTCCGGATAGATTTGTGATATACTCCTCTTTGTCGATTTTACGCGGATTTTACTCCGCTCCAACATGGAGGAGTTAGTTTGAAGCATCTCTACCGAGTCGTGCGCTGTCCCAAGGGGACGGCCCCGGGCTATCTGCCCTGGCACCACCTGTGGCTGGCCCTTGGCCTGACGGCCCTGGGCCTGCTGCTGGGCTGGCTGACCATGCCCCTGGCGGCGGTGTCCAGCCCGGACCTGTCTGCACAGGACCTGTGGGCGTGGTATCTGAGCAGCGGGGACCTGTGGTACCGGAATCTCCTGCCGCCGGTGCTGCTGATCTGGCTGATGTATTTTCTCACCGGCCGGTGCTGGCTGTCCTATCTTCTGACCGCCCTGCCGGCCCTGGGGGTGGCGCTGGCCAACTACTTCAAGATCCAACTGCGGGGGGATCCCCTGCTGGCCAGCGATCTGAAGCTCATCTCAGAGGCGGGGGGCATCGTGGGGAACTACTCTCTGGACATGACGCCCCTGATCCAGCAGACCCTGGGCTGGGCGGCTCTGGGTCTTGTCCTGGCCCTGCTCCTGCTGCCCCGGGGCCTGCGCCGGAGGGACATCCGGATCTTCGGCCTGCTGTCCGCGGCGGCGGTGATGGGGACTGCGTTTTTGACCCTGTACTGCAATGAGGCCTCCTACCGCCGCACCACCGCCGGGTCGGAGCTGGTCAACCCCTGGTCGGATACCGAGGTCTTTGTCTCCCACGGCGTCCTGTATCCCTTCCTGTACAGCGTGCAGGATATGCTCCCGGTGCCGCCGGAGGGCTATCAGGAGGCGGTGGCTTCCTCCGCTCTGGAGCGCTATCCCGAGGAGGCGATCCCGGAGGACCAAAAGGTCAGCGTGGTGGGGATCATGCTGGAGGCCTTCTGTGACCTCACAGATTTTCCGGCCCTGGCTGAACAGGAGGGGGTGCAGGAGGTCTATGCCCCCTGGCACGCCCTGGAGGAGGAGAGTGTCTCCGGCGACCTGCTGACCAACATCTTCGCCGGGGGCACGGTGGACACGGAGTGGTGCTTCCTCACCGGGTACAGCCAGTATGAGGAGTTTCGGAACGATGTGGACTCCTATGTGTGGTACTTCGACTGGCAGGGCTATCAGACCCGGGGGGGACACCCGGGCTTCGGCTGGTTCTATAACCGGCAGAACGTCAACCAATTCCTGGGCTTCCAGGAGTACTGGTTCACCGAAAACCACTACGGCGAATTGGTGGACCCGGTGGAGGCCCAGTGGAATTCCGACCTGCTGCTGGTGGACGAAATCGTCAAGGATCTGCGGTCCTGTCTGGATGGGGAGGGGAGGCCGGTGTTCTCCTTCTCAGTGAGCTATCAGAACCACGGCCCCTATGAGTGGACCTATACCGCCAACGAGACCTATCTGGATCCGAAGACCAGCGGACTGCCGGAGGAGTCCTGTTATGTCTTTAACAACTATCTTCACGGGGTGAACATCACCATCTCGGCCATGACCCTGCTGGCTCAGCAGCTGGAGGAGATGGAGGAGCCGGTGGTGCTGGTCCTCTTCGGCGACCATAAGCCCTGGGGGGGAAACAGCAACGACGCCTATTACGGCATCGGGGCCAGCTTTGACACCACCACCCTGGAGGGCTTTTACCAGTACTACTCCACCCCGTACCTGATCTGGGCCAACTCCGCGGCCAAGGAGACCCTGGGCCGTGACTTCCAGGGAGAGGGCGGCGACTTCTCCCCCTGCTTCCTGATGCCGGAGCTGTTTGAGCAGTGCGGCTGGACCGGCCCCTCCTTCCTCCAGCTCGCCCAGGAGGTGCGGGAGGTCACTGATGGCAACTCCTTCACGCAACACCAACATGATTGTATCGTCACCGGCAATGGTTCCCAGAATTTCACTGAATTCATTGTTGTCGATGTCATACGCCATGCTACTCGCATAACCGGGACGGGTGCGGATAACGGCAATGTTACCGGAAAACTGTAAAGAGATAAATCCGTTGTTACGTAACATTTCACCGGCACTCTGGTCGGTAGAACGTTTATACATAATGTTGTTCGGCAGTACATATACGTACTTTCCGTTCATACTGGCAGCCTTGGCTACTTTCAATTGTTTCAAGTCGCGGGAGAGGGTGGCCTGTGTCAGTTCGAAGCCTTCGCGGTTCAGCTCTTGCAGCAGTTCTTCCTGCGAACCGACCTCCTTGCTTGAGATAATCATTTTGATGGCGTCTAACCGATTTGCTTTCTTCTTCATTGTATAATTATTCTAAGAATGGCGCAAAAGTATGCATTATTTTGGAGAAAATATGCATAAAACCAAAGTTTTTTTGCATAAAAGTGAAAATACTTTAGAAAGGGATAGTGATATAATCAGGATATATGTGGGTATATGTAACAAAGTTGTTTCTTTATTGCTTCATTTTGTGCTGACTTTTTTTATTGTCTATTAAAAAAGATGCAATTGTTTGTTTAAGGGTTATTAAATATATAAATTTGTAAAGTGAATAAGAAGACAAGTTTGTAAAGTGAACAAGGAGACAAATCGTGTGATAGATGAAGATATTGAGCTTTATTCTCTTTTTAGAAAAGGAGATAGAAAGGCTTTTGATACTTTATTTTTGAAGTATTATTCCATATTATGTGCCTTCGGGAAGTACTATATTCCTATAGAAGATGCTGAAGAAGTTGTTTTGGATATCATGACATGGCTATGGGAAAACAGAGAATTCCAGATCATAGAAACTTCTTTGCGAAGTTATTTGTTTATGGCGGTCAGAAACAGATGCTTGGATTTAATCAGTAAGAATCAGACAAAAAGACGTTGTTATGAGCATATGTTTGCTGAAGAAATGCAGACAAGTTTTGAAGATCCTGATTTTTATGTAGTGGAGGAATTGATGGTGAAAATAGAAAAGGCCGTGATGCGATTGCCGGAGTCCTATCGTATAACTTTTGAGATGAGTCGTTATCAAGATAAAACATATAAAGAGATTGCGAAAGAATTAAACGTTTCCATAAAATTAGTGGAGTATCGTATCCAGCAAGCATTGAGACTTTTACGTGTAGAACTAAAAGACTATTTACCGTTGATTACAATCATGTTCCCTTATTTTCTCTGAGGATAGCTGATTCGTTTTTGAGTCTTGAAATAAAAATGCAGCTTTTAATTAAAAAAGTTGCATTTTTGTTTAGGGGCTGATTGAAGTATTCCGTCTTCTTAATAAAATGAACATAAAAGATGATGGAATTACATGAAAATATAGATGAGGCTCTTTTACTCCTTTATTTTTCCGGTACACTAGGAGAGAAAGAAAAAGAAGAGGTAGAAAATTGGATTTCCCTCTCTGAAGAAAACAGAAAAATAGCTAAACAGATTTGTTACATACACCACGTAACAGATATAATAGATACCGTGAAGCAGATAGATCCTAAACAGGCATTGGTGAAGCTGGATAAGAGATTGTCAAAAAGGAAGAAAATAAACTGGTGGGAATGGGGGATAAGAGCAGCAGCTGTGTTATTTATTCCTTTATTCTTATCTTTCTTCTATTTTGTATTTAATCAAGATAAAAATTATGATCGTTATGTCGAAATTCGGTCTAATCCGGGGATGATGACAAAAGTGGAGTTACCGGATGGTACTTGGGTATGGCTGAATTCTGCTTCTTATCTAAAATATCCAGTGTCTTTTGAAGGAGAATATCGAAAGGTTGAATTGCTCGGAGAAGCTTATTTTTCAGTACAAAAGGATAATGGACGGAAATTCTTAGTCGATGTAGGAAAGGGGATTGAATTAGAGGTTTTAGGTACTGAATTTAACGTGGATGCTTATCCGGATGATAAGTTTGTAGCTGCTACTTTGGTGACAGGTAGAGTAAAATTCCATTGTCAGCAGAAAGGCAGGGAGGTTACTTATAGTATGCAACCCGGACAGAAGGTGATTTATAATTTATTGGATGAGAAACTTTTGTGTACAACTACTTTTGTTGAATCTGATATTGCTTGGAAAAGTGGAAGGATCATTTATCGAGATACTCCTCTTGAAGATGCTTTAAGAACTTTGAGCAAGCGTTTTGACGTAGAGTTCCGTATTGTTAATCCATTATTAAAGAAATATTGCTTTACAGGTACTTTTATTAATCAACGTCTGGATAAGATCTTGGAACACTTCAAAATAGCTTCAGGGGTGAGATACAGATATCTTGAATCGGCATTGGACAACGGTGTTGTGAAAGAGAAAACAATAATAGAAATTTATTAAACAAAAAAGAACTATGAAAACACTCCCTCCTTAAACAAAAAATATGGGAAAAATATAGCACTATTCTTCCCATATAAAAAATCATTTAGCCTTACTTGTTTGCCGACAAGTGTAGTTAACTTTATTTTTAATTTAAATCACAACAAATTTATGCAAAAACATTGTAGTATCCAAATTCTTGGGATTAAAAGGCTACTGAAAGCAACTTTAAAAGGAATTCCATTGCCTATGAGATTATTAATTATTATGCTATGTGTTTCGATAGGATGCATTCGTGCGACAAATACTTATGCGCAAAATGCGATCCTTGACTTGAAAGTCAATAATCAAACGATTGAAACCGTCTTGAAAATAATAGAATCGCGGACTGACTTTGTATTCTTCTTTAACAGTCAGCAGGTTAATGTACATAAACGTGTCTCTATTAATGTCAATAAACAGAATATTTTTAAAATTCTAGATGAGGTTTTTAAGGGAAGTGACGTTGTTTATTCAGTGCTTGATAAAAGCATAATTTTGTCTAGTAAAAGATTTGCGCCTGATGGAAATTTGAAGAAGATTACAGGTAAGGTCGTTGATACGAACGGTGAACCGTTGATTGGTGTTACAATTGCTCTGAAAGGAAGCAATAGAGGAACGGTGAGTGATGTAAACGGAAATTTTTCTTTAAACGGAGAAGAAGGAAAGCTTAATGTGTTGAATATCTCATATATTGGTTATAAAGACCAACAGGTAAAAGTTGAGGATGGTAAAACTTTGATTATTACATTGGAAGAGGATACCAAGGTTTTGGAAGAAGTAGTTGTTGTGGGATATGGTACACAGAAAAAAATCAATTTGACGGGTGCTGTTGCTGTGGTTGACGATAAACAAGTAATCGGACGTTCGGCCGATAATTTGTCTAAACTACTTCAAGGAGCTGTTCCTAATATGAATGTTACTGTTTCTAACGGTCGTCCGGGACAGGGTGGTAGCATAAATATTCGTGGTATCAATTCTATCAGTAGTAGTGCCACGCCTTTGATATTAGTTGATGGTGTAGAAGGTACTATCGATGCAGTGAATCCCAATGATGTGGAGTCTATTAGTGTATTGAAAGATGCTTCTTCTGCTGCTGTATATGGGGCTCGTGCAGCTTATGGAGTAATTTTGGTTACAACAAAATCTGGTAATGATGATAAAACACGTGTTTCTTATAACGGACGTTATAGCTTTGGCTCACCTACAGTTTCCAGAGATTTTGAGACTCGCGGTTATTATTCGGCGGCTATCAATGATATGTTTTATTCTACCTATCAAGGTTCTAACTATACGAATTATAATGATGAAGATTATTATGAAATGTGGATCCGGCGTAATGATAAAACGGAAAATCCGGAACGACCGTGGGTGGTTATCAAAGATGGTGAATATAAATATTATGGTAACTTTGATTGGTATAACTACTTCATGGATGAGTCTCGTCCTACATGGGAACACAATATTAGTGTCAGTGGTGGCAATAAGAAAGTGCACTATTTCCTTTCCGGTGCTTATTATGATCAGGAAGGAGTTATTCGGAAAAATATGGATAGTTTCACTAAATACAATTTCCGTTCCAAGGTAAGTATTGAGATTGCTCCATGGTTGAAGATAAGTAATAATACGTCATACAAAAAGGATTCTTATCCATTTCCGGGGCCAGGTGCTATTAACAATCTTTTTGATGCGATAAGTAAGCATGCCTTAGCTTCTATTGTTCCAATCAATCCGGATGGTACATATATGGGGAATGCAACAGTTATTACAGGAGGATATCGCCCTGCTAATGATCTTAGTGCAATTCTTGAATACGGTAAACACAAGAATGAGGATACTAATTACTTTTTTAATACCACCTTTGAGGCGGTAATGACACCTGTTAAGAATGTAACGGTGACGGCTAATTATTCGTTTGCTCAACATGAATATACGGCAATGAATCGTAGTGCTAATTATCCATATTCACGTGTACCCGGAGAAGTTCTTTGGAAAACAGATGGTTATGGCCTTAATACTCTTTATGAACGTTCTAATCATGATTGGTTTCATTCATACAATATTTATGGAAATTATACAAATACATTTGCCGATGTGCACCATGTAAGTGCAACTGCCGGTGTCAATTATGAAACTAAATTTTTTAAAGACATCAAAATACAACGTAATGATTTATTGTCCGAAGATTTAACTGATTTTGATTTAGCTAATGGTGATGAAATGAGTATTGCGGGTGGTAAAAATAGATATGCTCTTTTCGGTCTTTTTTATCGTTTGAATTATGACTATAAAAATAGATATTTATTTGAATTTAGCGGACGCTATGATGGTAGTTCACGGTTTGCCCGGGGACATCGCTATGGCTTTTTTCCTTCAGTTTCTGCCGGGTGGAGAATTAATGAAGAAAAGTTCTTTGCACCATTACGTAAACAAATTAGTAATTTGAAATTACGCTTTTCTTTGGGAGCATTAGGAAACCAACAAGTCGGATATTATGACTATTTGCAGACTATATCTTCTGGTGGTACAATTTCTTATGCTTTTGGTGATAAAAATAAAGCGTCAGGTGCTAGTATCTCTGCTCCGAATGCTTCTGATTTCACTTGGGAAACGGTTGTTACAAAAAATATCGGTTTGGATCTCGGACTATTGAATAATCGTTTGAATATGACGGCTGATATATATGTACGTGATACGAAAGATATGTTGATGGCTTCCAAGGATCTTCCGAATGTATATGGTGCTTCTTCTCCAAAAACAAATGCTGCTAACTTACGTACGAAAGGTTGGGAAGCATCGATTAGTTGGAATGATTCTTTTAATCTAAAGGGAAAAGCGTTCCATTATTCTGTCGTACTAGGCTTGGCTGATAATACGACTAAAGTGACAAAGTATAACAATGATAACAAAACATTGGGCACTCCATATGAAGGACAACAACTGGGAGAGATTTGGGGATATGTTGTTGATGGTCTCTTCAAAACTGATGAAGAAGCTGAAAACTATCCGGTAAATCAGAGTTACGTAAATAATATATTGAATATTTCTGTAAAATCTCAAGGTCTCCATGCGGGGGATGTGAAATATGTGGACTTGGATGGCGATAATATTATTTCTCCTACTTTATCGGCAAACGATGTGAAGGATCAGAAAGTGATTGGAAATTCTTTACCAAGATATACATATTCTGTCAGATTAGCTGCAGATTGGAATGGAATTGATTTTTCTGCTTTGTTGCAAGGCGTCGGTCGCCAACATTGGTATCCCAATGGTGAAACTAGTCTGTTCTGGGGTCCCTATGCCCGTCCTTATTGTACTTTTATTCCGAAGGATTTCTTGACAGATGTTTGGTCAGAAGATAATCCGGATGCTTATTTCCCACGTCCGAGAGGCTATGTGGCATTGGATGTTAATCCACGTGAGTTGTCTAAACCTAATACTCGCTATTTGCAAAATGTGGCTTATTGCCGTCTTAAAAATGTAACAGTCGGTTACTCTTTGCCACGTACTTGGCTAAAGGCTTTGCATATGGAACGTGTCAGGGTTTATTTTAGTGGAGAGAATCTTTTTACATTCAGCCCTTTACATAGTAATTATATTGATCCGGAACATGCTGGGGCTTCTACGAGCTGGAAAAGTGGTCATACGAACGTGACTTCTTATCCAATGAGTAAGACCTATTCATTTGGAATTGATGTGACTTTTTAATGGAAAATAAAAACTAGGATAATATGAGTAGTATAAAATATAAAATATGGATGCTCTTGCCTCTGATGGCAATGATTTCTTGTGAAAGTATTTTGGATAAATTTCCGGAAGATAAAATTACACCGGAAACATTCTTTACAACAGAAAACGAGTTAGAATTGTATTCAAACAATTTCTATGTCGCTTGTATTTCGGGTACAGGAGTGTTTAAAGATTACGGTGATGTAATTATTCAGCCTATCTTGGAAAAAGCGATTAGCGGGCAACGCACTATACCTGAAACAGATTCTAATTTCGATGGTTGGGGTTGGGGAGCCCTTCGTGATATTAATTTCTGCCTGGAGAACATTTATCGTTGCCAGAATGAGGAAGTACGGAATCATTATGAAGGTTTGGCACGTTTTTTTAGAGCTTATTTTTATTTTGTAAAGGTGAGGCGTTTTGGAGATGTGCCATGGTATGATTATGTGATTGGAAGTGCTGATACGGAAGCTTTGAGTAAACCTAGAGATTCTCGTGAGTTTGTAATGGGGAAAGTATTGGAGGACATTGATTTCGCGATTGATAATTTGAGAAAACAAAAAGATGTATACCGGGTGACTCGTTGGACTGCTTTGGCTTTAAAATCCAGAATTTGTTTGTTTGAAGGTACATTTCGAAAGTATCATGGTTTGAATGATTGGGAAAAGTATCTTCGTGAATGTGCATCCGCATCGGATATCTTTATCAATGAGAGTGGTTATACAGTTTATACGGCAGGTTCTACCCCTTATTTCAATTTATTTGGCTCTTTGAATGCTGAACCCACGGAAATAATCCTGGCGAAAGATTACAATGCAGCTTTGGGATTGACTAATATTGTACAGGCATTTTGCAATTCTCCTGGTGAGGCAAATTCAGGTGTGACAAAGCGTTTTGTTAATTCTTATCTGATGAAAGATGGTTCTCGTTTTACAGATAAGAGTAATTATGAGACTATTGGATTTGTGGAAGAGATGAAAAACCGTGATCCGCGTCTGACACAAACGATTCGTGCAGCAGGATATGTACGTGATGACGGGAAAAAATATCTGCCAAACTTTAAGTTGGCAAAATTAGGGTATCATCTGAAGAAGTACGATTGTGGAGTTAAATATGATATGTCTTCTGAATCTGATTTGCCATTGTTTCGTACAGCCGAAGTTTATTTGAATTGTGCGGAAGCAAAAGCAGAATTGGGGACATTGACTCAGGATGATTTGAATAAAACAATTAATAAGCTAAGGGCTCGTGTAAATATGCCGAATTTATTAATGGCAACAGCAAATGCTAATCCGGACCCTTATTTGAAGGAGTGGTATCCGCACGTGGAAAGTGACGATAATCAGGGGATTATCCTTGAAATTAGACGTGAACGCGCTATAGAACTGGTAATGGAAGGCTTTAGATATTATGATATCATGCGTTGGAAGGAAGGTAAAATATTTGAAAAACCATTTCTTGGTATTTATTTTCCCGGTCCGGGTGAATATGATTTGGACGGTGATGGAACGAATGATGTTTATCTGTATTTGAGTACTGATAAAGGAAACTCTTCTTGTGTAGATCAGTTTGAGATAGGTGGTGAACTTAGCTTGGATCATGAGACAAGTGGTAATTTGATTATTCATCAAAGTATCAAAAGAGTATGGAATGAGGACAAGGATTACTTGTACCCGATACCAACAAAGGATCGTGTTTTAACCAATGGAGCATTAACGCAGAACCCGGGTTGGAATGATGGACTTATTTTTTAATTTTAAATGGAGAAAATAATGAAAATGAAATATTTATATATGTCTTTTCTATTGGCGTTAGTCTATAGTTGTAGTGACTCTGGAGATAATTCAGATTATAGCGAAATGTTGAAAAAAGATTTCAACCAAGAAATTAAATGGGATGTGGATTCATTGGCTCTTATGAGAGCATCTTGGGAAAAAACGGATTTAGGTAACGGGGCAGCTGTTTGTACGGCACAAGCGAGCATGTGGGGGACTACCCAAAGCGTTTCTTATGTGGTATATCCGACGACTATGTTTTCTACCAGAGTTGCTGTATGTGATACTCCTGCCAAAACTAGTATGATTGCTAAAGATAAAAAAGCATTGTTTGCTATCAATGGCAGTTATTCTATTTCCGGAAATCCGTCTACATTTACTATGGTGGATAAGGTGGTGAAGGTTGCGCCTACGATCGAATCTGCCAGTAAAGTGAACGGAGTGATTGCTATTGATGCGGAAGGTTCTGTAGATGTGAAGTCTTGTACGTTTTCAGATTATACGGATGTGGAAGATGAATATGAATCAGCTTTAGCATCAGGTCCAATGTTACTTATGGAAGGGAAAGTGTGTTCGTTTCCTCAAGATGCTATTTATACACAACGTATGGCTCGGTCTGTGATTGGGATAACTGCTCAGGGAAAAATGATGCTGCTTACTATTGATGGTGCTATAACGGGAAATGCTGATGGTGCAACACTTGAGGAGGCAGCTTTTATTGCCAAAGCATTGGGGATGAAGAATGCGGTTTGTTTGGCTGACGGAAGTTCTTCCACGCTATGGACATCAGGTAAAGGCGTAGTGAATCATCCGGTTGGAAATGGACAGTATGATCATGAAGGCGAAGGTACAGTGTCTACTGTGATCTATGTTGCAGCTTCTTCTTTATTTGACGGTGGTGATGGAACGGTTGATAATCCTTATTTGATTAGCAATAGGAATCATATGAGGAACATGATGTCTGTTGTAGAACTTGATAAAACTTATTATTTCGAAATGACGAATGATGTTGATATGACTGGCATTGACTGGAAACCGCTGAATACGGGTGAGCCTGTTGACCGTTTTGATATAAAGATTCATTTTGATGGTAAGGGACATACGATTAGAAATTTACATTGTGAGATCAGTTCTCGGTACGCCAGTTTCTTTGGGGTAATGAATGGTTCATGTCGTAATGTGCGCTTTGAAAATGCGGAAGTTATTGGATATGGTTCTTCTTGTACGGGTATTGTTGCCGGTTATTTGGGAACAAATGCTTTGGAGTGTTTGATTGAAAATGTATATGTGTCTGGTACTGTAAGTGGCATACAGCAAGTGGGTGGTATTGGTGGCATTTTTGCTAAAGGTACTGTACGGAATTGTTATGCAGATGTAAAAGTAATCGGGTCTTCTCGTGCCGGTGGTATTGTTGCTGAACCAAGGAATGCTGTAGTTGTTGAAAACTGTTTTGCGACAGGAACTCTTTATAGTACAGGAAATGCAGGTGGTATTGCCGGAGGACTTAATGGCAATAATCCTACAATAAAAGGTTGTATCGCTTGGAATGAACAGATTGATGGTGAACCTGTATCAGGACGTGTTATTGGATGGCAGTCAAATACCTATACGAAGGCTACGGATTGTTATGCGAAAAAAGATATGATTATCGCATGGGGACCCAACAAAGGTATGACGGGGGCCGATGCTAATACTGCCGGAACTTATGATTGGGGTAACAATAAAACTGCAATTTGCCATGGTATTACTACGGAAAATAGTGTAGATGCTGCTAAGAAAATAGGTTGGTCTACAGATATATGGGATCTTTCAGGCGTAACTCCATTATTGAAATCTTTTAATGATAAGTAATGATACGAATAGGGAATCTATATGTTTATTTAAAAAATTATATTATGAAGTTTACGAAGTTAACAATTGCTTTTTTATCCGTATTTTTTTGTCTAGTTGTCGCTTGTGGAAGTGATGGGATCAATGATGACCCCAAAACACCGGATGTTACAGAGCCGGTAACACCAAATGAACCGGACGAACCGGACAACCCTTCCGTTGTAAAAGTTCCGACTCTACAGAAGAATGTCCAAGATGAATGGAAAATTGATTCTATCGATGATGGTTTTATTTATTATAACTATGAACGGTATGACGATGTGAGTAAGGCTCAACAGATTGTAAATGTGCTGGAAATTGATTTACTTTCCAATAAGTACAAAGTTGAATTTACATATAATAATGGAGATTCTCTTTCAACTACAGCACAAGTACGTGGGGCTATTGGTGGTATTAATGGTGGGTATGAACAGGAAGCTATTTATATTCGTATCAATGGAACTAATATCTCTGAAGTGACACTACCGGAGGGACATTTACGATACTGGAAACATGATGGTGCGCTTTATTCGGATGGAAAATCTGATATTGGAATTATATATGGCGGCAGAAATGGAAAGGCTGCAATTGATACATATAAACAACATTCTGCAAAGTATTTGTTAGCTAGTGCCCCCACACTGATTGACGATTACAATCCGTTAGGTGAAACTTTTGTTGGTAATTATACTATGGAACAATTGGAGTCTTTTGACTATGAAGATTATCGCAGACATCAAGGAGTACGTCATCCTCGTACGGTGGTTGCTGTGACAGAGGATAAAGATTTGTTGTTAGTCACTATTGATGGGCGCTGGGCTGGTAAGGCGGAAGGTATGAGCGCAAAAGAAGTAACCTTATTCCTCAAAAAGCATTTCAATCCTCAATATGCACTTAATATGGATGGTGGTGGATCTACTACTATGTATGTGAAGGGGAAAGGAGCGGCAAAAACAGATGTTGTCAATTATCCTACTGATAATGGAGTCTTTAACCACTATGGACAACGTCGTGTAACAACTCATATTATAGTAAAAAGAAAGTAGATCTTAATCATTTCATCATAAAATAGGTATTTTATATATTGTAAACGGTATAAATCCATTTAGCAAAGATGGCTTTATACCGTTTATTAGTACCTATACAGAGGTGTAGGGAAAATGTGAATCTGTTTATATTTGCAATTGTATTGTGTCTTTTGTCTTTTGTGTCAAAATGTATACCCTTTCAATCAAAATACATAAGGAAAAGGAGGAGGGAATCGCCTATCTTTGCCATGTAGGTAAATGGATACCTTAAATATATAGACAGAATACCATGAAACAAAACTTTTTTGCAGTCGACCTGGGCGCAACGAGCGGCCGTACAATCTTAGGAACTTTCATTGAAGGCGGATTGAATCTGGAAGAGATTAATCGTTTTCCTAACCACCTGATTGAAGTAGGTGGACATTTCTATTGGGATATTTATGCATTATATCGTCATGTCATTGAAGGATTAAAATTGGTGGCTCACCGTGGCGAGTCTATTGCTTCTATCGGTATTGATACGTGGGGAGTGGATTTTGTTTGTGTCGGAAAAGACGGAAACTTACTTCGTCAGCCTTATGCATATCGTGACCCTCATACGGTAGGAGCTCCGGACGCTCTCTTTTCCCGCATCTCCCGTAGCAAGGTATATGAAAAGACGGGTATTCAGATAATGAATTTTAATTCACTTTTTCAGTTAGATACTTTACGCCGTAATAATGATAGCGCATTGGAGGCAGCGGATAAGATATTGTTTATGCCGGATGCATTAAGTTATATGCTGACCGGGAAAATGGTGACGGAATATACGATTGCTTCGACTGCTCAATTGGTGAATGCACAAACTCGAAGTCTCGAACCGGAGTTACTGAAAGTGGTTGGATTGACAGAGAAGAACTTCGGTCGTTTTGTATTCCCGGGTGAAAAGGTAGGAGTATTGACAGAAGAAGTGCAGAAAATAACCGGATTGGGAGCTGTGCCTGTGATTGCTGTGATCGGACATGATACGGGGGCTGCTGTTGCCGCTGTTCCAGCGTTAGACCGTAATTTTGCTTATTTGAGTAGCGGTACTTGGTCGTTGATGGGAGTTGAAACGGACGCTCCGGTGATTAATACCGAAACAGAAACCTTGAATTTTACGAATGAAGGTGGTGTGGAAGGAACAATTCGTCTGCTGAAGAATATTTGCGGAATGTGGCTATTGGAACGTTGCCGTTTGAATTGGGGAGATACAAGTTATCCTGAGTTAATCAGCGAGGCAGATGCTTGCGAACCGTTCCGCAGCCTGATTAATCCGGATGATGATTGCTTTGTAAACCCTGCGAATATGGAAAAATCGATTGCTGCCTATTGCCATGCCACTGGACAGCCTGTTCCCGAACAACGTGGACAAGTAGTGCGTTGTATCTTTGAGAGTCTGGCCTTGCGTTATCGTCAGGTGTTGGAGAACTTGCGTTCTCTTTCTCCTCGTCCGATTGAAACATTGCATGTGATTGGCGGTGGCAGCCGTAACGATTTACTGAACCAGTTTACTGCCAATGCTATCGGTATTCCGGTAGTTGCGGGACCGTCCGAAGCCACTGCTATCGGTAATGTGATGATTCAGGCAATGGCGGCGGGGGAAGCAACGGATATGGCAGGTATGCGTCGGCTAATTCAGCGGTCTGTTCCTTTAAAAACTTATCATCCACAAGATACGGATGCTTGGGATACGGCTTATATCCACTTTAAAAACTGCATTCGATAATTAATAAATAACCGGTGGAATATCATTTTAAACAATAGAATATCATGAAAAAAGAAGAACTGATTCAGAAAGCGTATGAGATTGCTGTGGAACGTTATGCAGCGGTAGGGGTAGACACCGAACAAGTATTGAAAACCATGCAGGATTTTCATCTGTCACTTCATTGTTGGCAGGCTGACGACGTAGCAGGATTTGAAGTACAGGCCGGTTCGTTGACTGGTGGTATCCAGGCTACCGGTAACTATCCGGGTAAAGCCCGCAATATTGACGAACTGCGTGCCGATATCTTGAAAGCCGCTTCTTATATCCCGGGTACTCATCGGCTGAACCTGCATGAGATTTACGGAGATTTTCAGAGGAAGGTGGTAGACCGCGATCAGGTGGAACCCGAACATTTCAAAAGCTGGATAGAGTGGGGGAAAGAACATAATATGAAACTGGACTTTAATTCTACTTCTTTCTCACATCCGAAATCCGGTGATTTGTCGCTTTCTAACCCGGATGAGGGTATCCGCCAGTTCTGGATTGAACATACGAAACGTTGTCGTGCAGTGGCCGAAGAAATGGGTAAAGCGCAAGGTGATCCTTGCATCATGAATCTTTGGGTACACGACGGAAGCAAGGATATTACAGTCAATCGTATGAAATACCGTGCACTGTTGAAAGATTCTCTGGACCAGATTTTCGCTACTGGATATAAGAATATGAAAGACTGTATCGAATCTAAGGTGTTTGGTATCGGTTTGGAAAGTTATACGGTAGGTTCTAATGACTTCTACATCGGCTATGGTGCTTCACACAATAAGATGATTACATTGGATACAGGTCACTTTCATCCGACAGAAAGTGTGGCTGACAAAGTATCTTCATTGTTACTTTATGTTCCTGAACTGATGCTGCACGTAAGCCGTCCGGTACGTTGGGATTCCGACCACGTCACTATCATGGATGATCCTACTATGGAACTGTTCAGTGAAATCGTTCGTTGTGGTGCACTAGATCGTGTACACTATGGCCTTGATTATTTCGATGCATCTATCAATCGTATCGGTGCTTATGTAATCGGTAGCCGTGCTGCACAGAAATGTATGACTCGTGCTTTGCTTGAACCGATTGCCAAATTGCGTGAATACGAAGCTAACGGACAAGGATTTCAGCGTTTGGCTTTGCTTGAAGAAGAAAAAGCGCTTCCTTGGAATGCGGTATGGGATATGTTCTGCTTGAAAAATAATGTTCCGGTAGGCGAAGATTTCATTGCGGAGATCGAAAAGTACGAAGCTGAAGTAACTTCTAAACGATAAGTTATGGATATTCTGATCGGCTTGCTGATTATAGCCATTGGTAGCTTTTGCCAGTCTAGTTCTTATGTACCTATTAAAAAGGTAAAAGAGTGGAGTTGGGAAAGCTTTTGGTTGATACAAGGTGTATTTGCCTGGTTAGTGTTTCCGTTCCTGGGATCATTGCTGGGGGTGTCCGAAGGAGGCAGTTTGTTTGAACTGTGGGGAGCTGGAGGTGCCGGAATGAGCATCTTGTATGGCATATTGTGGGGAGTAGGAGGATTGACTTTCGGGCTTTCCATGCGTTATCTGGGTGTTGCATTGGGACAGAGCATCTCGTTGGGGACTTGTGCCGGTTTCGGAACGCTCCTTCCGGCTCTTTTTGCGGGAACAAATTTGTTCGAAGGTAACGGACTGGTTCTTCTGCTAGGTGTTTGTATTACGTTAGCCGGTATTGCGATTATTGGCTATGCTGGTAGTTTGCGTGCGCAGAATATGAGTGAAGAAGAAAAGCGCGCTGCTGTGAAAGACTTTGCTTTGACGAAGGGATTGTTGGTAGCGTTGCTGGCAGGTGTGATGAGTGCCTGTTTCGCTTTGGGACTGGATGCCGGGACACCTATCAAGGAGGCTGCATTAGCGGGAGGAGTTGAAGGACTTTATGCAGGTCTTCTTGTTATCTTTCTGGTTACATTCGGAGGGTTCCTGACAAATGCAATTTATTGTTTGCAACAGAATGTGACTAATAAATCCATGAATGACTATGCTAAAGGGAAAGTGTGGAGTAACAATTTAGTATTCTGTGCGTTGGCCGGTGTGCTGTGGTATATGCAGTTCTTCGGACTGGAAATGGGAAAGAGCTTTCTTGCCGAAAGCCCCGTATTACTGGCTTTTTCCTGGTGTATCCTAATGGCATTGAATGTGACCTTCAGTAATGTCTGGGGGATTATCCTGAAAGAATGGAAGGGAGTATCTGCGAAAACAATCACTGTGCTGGTTTGTGGACTGCTGGTGTTGATTTTCTCGCTGGTATTCCCGAATTTGTTTTAAATAATAGATATATATGAAATCAATTTTAGAAAATCGCTCGGCACTTGCCAAGGAAGTAGACAAGGTAGCAGAAGTTGCCGGATACTTGTGGCAGAAAGGATGGGCTGAACGTAATGGCGGTAATATCACCATTAATATCACAGAATTTGTAGACGATGAAATTCGTCGGATGCAGCCGATTAGTGAAGTCAGGTCAATCGGTGTCACACTGCCTTATCTCAAAGGCTGTTATTTTTACTGTAAAGGAACCAACAAACGTATGCGTGATTTAGCTCGTTGGCCGATGGAGAATGGTTCGGTAATCCGGATTTTGGATGATTGTGCCAGTTATGTTATTATAGCTGATGAGGCGGTTGTCCCGACATCAGAGCTGCCTTCTCATTTGAGCGTGCATAATGACTTGTTGAGTAAGAATTCTCCTTATAAGGCTTCCGTACATACTCACCCTATCGAATTGATTGCAATGACGCATTGTGAAAAATTCCTTCAAAAGGATGTGGCTACCAATTTGTTGTGGAGTATGATTCCGGAGACAAAGGCATTCTGCCCGAGAGGTTTGGGAATTATTCCTTATAAGTTGCCTAGTTCGGTAGAACTGGCAGAAGTTACGATTAAGGAATTGCAGGACTATGATGTGGTGATGTGGGAAAAGCATGGAGTATTTGCTGTTGACTGCGATGCGATGCAGGCTTTCGACCAAATTGACGTATTAAATAAATCCGCATTAATTTATATTGCAGCCAAGAATATGGGCTTCGAACCGGATGGCATGAGCCGGGAACAGATGAAGGAAATGACTGTTGCCTTCAATCTTCCTAAATAATATTTGTATTAATCATTGAATTTATCTACTTTAGCAACCGCAATATTTCCTACAATAGGAGATGTTGCGGTTAACCCTTTAAACAAAATAACACAACCATGAATCGCATTATTTTAAATGAGACTTCTTATTTCGGTGCAGGTTGCCGGAGTGTAATTGCTGTGGAAGCAGCTAGACGTGGCTTTAAGAAAGCCTTTTTTGTTACAGATAAAGACCTTGTCAAGTTCGGTGTAGCTGCCGAAATCATCAAAGTATTCGACGACAATAAGATTCCTTATGAACTTTACAGTGATGTAAAAGCCAATCCTACTATTGCCAATGTACAGAATGGTGTGGCTGCATATAAAGCTTCCGGTGCTGATTTTATCGTGGCATTGGGTGGTGGTTCTTCTATTGATACGGCAAAAGGTATTGGTATTGTAGTGAACAATCCGGATTTCGCAGATGTGAAATCTTTGGAAGGGGTGGCCGATACCAAACATAAGGCTGTGCCGACCTTCGCATTGCCTACTACCGCAGGAACTGCTGCCGAAGTGACTATCAATTACGTGATTATCGACGAAGATGCCCGTAAGAAAATGGTTTGCGTAGACCCGAATGACATTCCGGCAGTGGCTATTGTGGACCCGGAATTGATGTATTCTATGCCGAAAGGGCTGACTGCTGCTACGGGTATGGATGCTTTGACGCATGCTATCGAAAGTTACATCACTCCGGGAGCTTGGGCGATGAGCGATATGTTTGAACTGAAAGCCATTGAAATGATTGCGCAGAATCTGAAAGCGGCTGTGGATAATGGCAAAGATGTAGTTGCCCGTGAAGCGATGTCTCAAGCACAATATATTGCTGGTATGGGATTCTCAAATGTAGGTTTGGGAATCGTTCACTCAATGGCTCACCCGTTGGGTGCTTTCTATGATACTCCTCATGGGGTGGCAAATGCTTTATTGTTGCCTTATGTAATGGAATATAATGCCGAATCTCCGGCTGCTCCGAAATATATCAATATAGCGAAAGCTATGGGAGTCGAAACTGCCGGTATGAGTGAGGCGGAAGGTGTAAAAGCGGCTATTGAAGCGGTAAAATCTCTTTCTCTCAGTATCGGTATCCCGCAAAAATTGCATGAGATCAATGTGAAAGAAGAAGATATCCCTGCATTGGCGGTAGCTGCCTTTAATGATGTTTGTACGGGTGGTAACCCTCGTCCTACATCAGTTGAAGACATTGAAGTATTATATCGCAAAGCATTTTAATGTTTAAATAAGATTTGTTTGTGAGAAACATCCGGATGTATCCAAAAAGACACTCCGGGTGTTTTTTGTTTCTTAGCATACGATTTCTGAAGATAATTCTTATTTTTGTCCAACCCAAATTGTATGAAAACACATTGATATGGCTGAGGACAATGGCTTAGGAGTGGAATTTAAATACTTGATTGTAAATGACATGGACCGGAAATTCGGTTTGTGAGTTAATACGGTCGGCTATCAGTCTATTCCTCCCGACTCTCCCTATCCGTTGAAAGAACATTCTGTCTCCAAAAAACAAGATTTTTGAAATGAGTGATGTCGATCAGAAGATTGAACAGGCCAAGATTATAATGAATGAAAATGTAGCCGGCAATGTGAATCCGGAGGAGTTGGCGATGAGGTTGAATATTAGCTATTCATGGTTCCGCCGTGTTTTCAAAGAATATACAGGATATGCTCCCGCCAAATACTTTCAAGAACTGAAACTTCGTAAAGCCAAACAACTACTGGTCGGTACTTCCCAATCCGTCAAGGAGATTCTTTTTTTCTTGGTTTCCAGTCTACCGAATACTTCTTTTCTTTTTTCAAGAAGCGTACAGGGCTTACTTCGTTGGAGTATCGTTCGTTTGGGAGAGAAGAGTGAATTTATAGTATATCAACGAAATATATAGTTGTGAATAAGTGAATCTTGCCTTGTTTATAAACGGTCCTCGTTTAGGAGCAATTATTTTATTTTTAGATAATTAACCTGTTAATAACTTTGTTGGTATTCTTGTTGGTAACTGAAAGGAACTTGTGAATTGAACTACTATTGAAAGAGCCTACATAAAAAAGAAGAATCGCATTTCTACGATTCTTCTTTTTTTAGTTGCGGAGATCCGACTCGAACGAATGACCTTTGGGTTATGAGCCCAACGA
>OGXL01001234.1_pt1 | contig 21647 bp, 19 predicted proteins | sample 1576311 | NCBI WGS metagenome assembly OGXL01 (sample SAMEA3541564, study PRJEB24748) | human gut metagenome | biome: human gut; feature: human-associated habitat; material: faeces | place: China | collected 2012 | reverse complement strand
TGGAATGTTATTCATTTTGTTTTCCTCCGCTTTCTTTTTTTCTGTACATACTTCATTTTTTCTATAAAAATTTATTCTCTGACATTTAAATTTTTGCCGATGAGTCCGATATGACTTCCCTCCGGCAGCCCGCCCTCGGCATGACCGATCAGCCATTTATTCTTTGCTGTAAGAAGTGCATCCTCCCCGCCGGCGTGTGCCTCATCCAACGGATAATTGGTGCCCTTCGGCAGAATGACTGCCACCTGGAATCCTGCATCGTCCACATGACATGGTGCATAATGCAGTGTGGTCGCATACACCTCCACGGCTGTTCCTGCCGGGATGCGGAATGCTTCCATTTTCGATGTCTCATAGGTAAAATCATCGGTCACATCTGCCTCTGAACCTAATATTAAGACCGCATCGGTTGCCGCAAGATTGATCTCTGAGCTGCGGTGATATTCCACTGCATTTAAAAGCACATTGTGTCCATTACAGTATCCGATCTGAATCGGCAGTTCTCCGTAAAAGACTTTCTCAATCTCCTTTGCCACCGGCAATGCCTCTAATTCTGCGATCGACGGCTCGTAAACTACATCAGATGGAACCGGTGTCTTTTTCATCGCCTCTGTCAATGCTGAAAAATCAATATTCCGGATTACTTTTCCATATTTGCGAAAACGTGCATCCGTAACTTCGTAAATCTGCATGCTATATTCCCTCTTTTCTTATCTTCTATCTCATTTGCCCTGCAGGTTTTCTTTCCTGCATAAGCAAATTTTTTCTGGTAGCCGACTGTTACTATTCAAAACAGTCAGGAACAATACCCTTTCCTGTCCGTCAGATGATCTTGTCAAACAGATCTTTGCATGCCGGATAAATATTTTTAAACTGCTGGTAGCGTGCCTCATATTTTGCAGCAAGTTCAGGATCCGGCTCCACCGTATCGACCACTTTTACGATTGCGGCTGCTGCAGATTCCACATTTTTGTACTCACCACATGCAACGGCTGCAAGCATTGCGCCTCCTAAAGATGGTCCCTCTTCCGTCTCAAGCACATCTACTTTGATATTTAATACATTTGCAATGATCTTTTTCCAGAGAGGACTCTTTGCCCCGCCTCCGCAGATCTTTGTGCGCTCGATTGGAATACCAAGTGTTTTTGCCACTTCGAAGGAATCGCGAAGTGCAAATGCAACACCCTCTAATACTGCCTGTGTCATATCCGCTCTTGTCGTATCCATCGTCATGCCAATAAAAGTGGCCCTCGCATTCGGGTTATTGTACGGGGAACGCTCCCCCATCAGATACGGCAGATAGTATACATGGTTTTCGCCAAGTTTTGTGATCGCTTCCTGCTCTTTTTTGTAATCTTTGGTTCCGATGATCTCATCCATCCACCATTTGTTACAAGACGCTGCGGATAACATACATCCCATCAGATGATAAGCTCCATTTGCATCACAGAATGCATGTAGTGCATTGTGCTTATCCACACCAAATTTTGCAGAAGAAATAAAGATCGTTCCACTTGTTCCAAGTGAAATGTTGCATTTTCCATCTCCGACAGTTCCGGTTGCAACTGCAGCTGCTGCATTATCTCCCGCACCGGCTGCCACCTTCACATTCTCAGATAATCCCAGTTCTTTTGCAATCTCCGGTAAGACCGTACCGACACATTCATAGCTCTCATATAACTTCGGCAGCATGTCGGTCGTAATGCCGCAGATTTCACACATTTCTTTCGACCAGCATCGGTTCTTCACATCCAAAAGCAGCATACCGGACGCATCCGAAACATCCGTACAGTGCTCTCCGGTCAGCTTATATGCAAGATAATCTTTTGGCAGCATGATCTTTTTGATCCTTGCAAAATTCTCCGGCTCTTTGTTTTTTACCCAGAGAATCTTTGGTGCGGTAAAACCGGTAAATGAAATATTTGCCGTATATTCTGACAATGTTTCTTTGCCGATCTCATTATTTAAGTAATCGCACTCCTCTGTTGTCCTGCCATCATTCCACAGTATCGCCGGTCTTATCACCTCATCCTTGTCATCAAGAATTACCAGTCCATGCATCTGACCGCCAAAACTGATTCCGGCAACTTCTTCTTTCGGAAAACCTTCCAAAAGTTCTTTTAACCCCTGCATCGTCTCTTTGTACCAGTCTTCCGGTTTCTGTTCCGACCAGCCCGGATTCGGGAAATAAAGAGGATACTCTCTTGATACAATATTTTTTACATTTCCGGCTGCATCCATTAAAAGCAGCTTCACGGAAGATGTTCCAAGATCAATTCCTATGTACAACATATCGCTCTCCTTTTTACAAATCACTTCATTGTGTGCTCGTGCACGTTTTATTTATCATACATCCGGGATGACCATTTTGCAATATACTTTTTGTACATTTTTTCATATTTATTTTTGTTTACATTTACTTATACGTTCATTTTTCACATTATTTCAGCCATCTGCACTTCCATCCGATTCGTAGAACACTTCTTTTTCCTGTTCCCATCTATGTGCACATGCACACAAGTTGACAATGTATTGTTTTTTATGTTATCTTTATTTGTATGAATGATGTTGGCATCAAAGTGAATCAATTGAAATAAAAAGGGGTTTTTCTATGGCTACCATGAAGGAAATTGCAGAGCTTTCCGGTGTTTCACGCGGCACTGTGGACCGTGTGTTAAATCACCGCGGCATTGTCAACGCCGAGACAGAACGGAAAGTTTTAGAAATTGCAAAGCTTTTAGACTATCAGCCAAACAAGGCTGGTATTGCGCTTGCAGCGCAAAAGAAAAAATTAAAAATCGGTGTCCTGCTTTTCGGCGCAGAAAATCCGTTTTTTGATGAGGTCATGGACGGTCTTCGCCAAAAACTTGAAGAACTGTCCATTTACGGATGTACCGTGATTGAACGCCGTATTTCTTTTGATTTACAAAGTCAGCTTCAGACGATCGATGAACTGCTAAAAGAAGAGATCCATGGACTGATCCTCTCTCCCTACAATGATCCTGCCATACAGGAAAAGATAGATTTGCTCTGGGAAAACGGTATCCCCTGCATTACGATCAACACCGACATGCCTGATTCGAAACGGATTGCCTATGTCGGCAGCGACTACCACAAATGCGGGCAGACCGCCGCAGGGTTATTGCATCTGTTTTCCGGAGATTATGCAAGTGTCGGTATCGTGACCGGCTCTCACAATGTTCTCTGCCACGAAGAACGTATCAGCGGTTTTACCTCCCATCTTCATACAAAGCATCCAAATATCCGCATTGTGGATGTCGTGGAAAATGGCGATGATGATTATAAGAGTTACGAAGTAGTTTCTGACCTCTTAGACCGCCACCCGGATCTGTCTGCACTTTATTTTACAGCAGCCGGCGTCTATGGTGGATGCCGTGCAGTTTTAAACGCATCCCTGCAGCGTCCTCTTAAGATCATTACATTTGATGCTGTTCTATCGACCTGTGAAATGATACGAAACGGCGTAATCTCTGCCACAATCTGCCAACAGCCGGATGAGCAGGGTGCACGCTCCCTCTCCCTTTTGGTAGATTATCTGCTGACCGGAAAACTGCCGGAAAACCGCTGCATTTACATGGATCTAAGCATTAAAATAGCGGAGAATCTTTAAGAGATGTGCTTCTTTCCTTTTTTTGCACTCCGGTAGAGCAGAATCGCACTGATCATATCCGCCACAAAAAAGAAATGCAACATAAAATAGATCACGGAAGCTGTCTTAGATATCTCCCCTGTTTTTCCCAGCCGCAGGGCAGCACTGATTCCGTACATGGAAGACGTGATCATCAGGAAAAAATCTCCTATCGCCAGCATCAGGATCAAAAACGGTGTGAGCATTACAAATATCGGCACTACCATCACGGCAGCCAGCAGCATTCCCAATACAAATACCAGTATGTAAAATGGAATATGTATCAGCTTGATCAGCATGTCATAAAATGCCAGTTTCTCCCCTTCCTGCTTATCAAATCCCCGAAATGCATTGACAATGTTGAGTCCGTAAACGGCGATCGTTCCTATCATTGACAATCCCGTAAACCAGGATAACCCATTATCTCCCATATCACATGCGACCAAGATTGTCCTGAATCGAAAAAGCAATTTGACTTGTTTATGCAACACGAAATGCAACACGAAATTTAAAAAGTGCCGTAAATACGGCACTTTACGAGTGGACCTGACGGGAGTCGAACCCGTGTCCAAAAACCAATCCCCTGTCCTTCTACGAGCGTAGTTCATAATTTGACATTCCCTCTGCAATTCCGGTATGAACACCGTAACTGTTTCAGTAGCTTCATCATACGCCCACGGGTTCAAAGCTTTGCCCGTGTCGTTTCTCACATAGTCGAAGCCTGGGTCCTAAAGTGTGAGTGCTCTAGGTCAGACTGCTGCCATTAGGCAGCGTAAGCTAATTTATTATCGTTAGCGTTTAATTTTAAGTTTGGAATTTAACGCATCACCCTGCGGCTCGCTTCTCCAGCTTCATAATCCCTGTCGAAACCTTTACTAGCCCTTATATATTTATTCTATTATAACCTGCCTCCGCTATTCCTGCAAGAGGCAAAGATAGAACCACTGTTTGTATTGCCATTAACTGACAATTTTTATCCGCCTATTAACCAAGATTTCTTACTTTGAAATCCCGCTCTGCTTCACGGCGCATATCTTTCTTTGCAATATCATTCCGCTTATCATAAAGCTTCTTACCTTTTGCAAGCGCAATCTGGACTTTTACCAGACTTCCCTTGAAATATACTTCCACCGGAACAATGGTATAACCTTTTTCCTTAATCTTCTGCTCTAATTTACGAATCTCGTTTTTGTGCATCAGAAGCTTCTTCGGACGAAGCGGATCACGGTTAAAAATGTTTCCCTTTTCATATGGGCTGATATGCATACCATATATGATGACTTCCCCATGTTCAATGTGTATGAAAGACTCCTTGATACTGCATTTTCCCATACGGAGTGATTTTACTTCTGTTCCATGCAGGCTGATTCCTGCCTCATAAAGTTCTTCCAAGAAATAATCATGTCTTGCCTTCTTATTATTGGCAATCATCTTAATCGATTCTTTTCCCATTCTTCATTTCTCCTGTTCCTGTTGCCTCTGCCAATTCAAAATCGATGGTTCTTACAATTTCATCTACACCGATTACCCGGATATATACCTTCTGTCCCAGCTTATAATGGCGGTTCGTTACTTCGCCCACCAGTTCAAAAGTGTCTTCAAAATACTGATAGTAATCATCGGTAAGACTGGTTACATGCACAAGACCCTCTACCGTATTTGGCAGCTCGACATACATGCCATAAGATGCCACACCGGAAATAACGCCTTCATAAACTTCTCCAATATGCTCTGCCATATACTGTGCTTTTTTCAGTTTCTCCGTCTCGCGCTCTGCCTCATCTGCCCGGCGTTCTGTCTCGCTGGAATGTTTGGCTACTTCCGGCAGAATCGTTTCGTAATGTGTCATCCGCTTATGATTCATCCTGCCCCGCAAGGTTTCTTTGATAATGCGGTGTATCTGCAAATCCGGATAACGACGGATTGGTGAAGTAAAATGGCAATAACAGCTTGCTGCCAGTCCGAAATGTCCGGTGTTTTCTGTGGTATATTTTGCCTGTTTCATGGAACGGAGGGTCAGCCGGCTGATTAATGCTTCCTCCGGTGTTCCTTCGATTTTTCCTAACAGCTTCTGCAATTCCTTCGGGTGAATTTCCTCCTGGCTGATATGCAGTGTATATCCGAAATTTCCAATTAGTGTTGCAAGTTTTCGGATTTTTTCTTCGTCCGGTGTCTCATGGGTACGATAGAGAAATGGTATCTCCTGCCAGAAAAATTCCTGCGCCACCGTCTCATTGGCAATCAGCATGAAATCTTCAATTAATTTTGTAGCTGTATTTCTGTCGTATGGCTTGATTTCCAATGGTCTTCCATTTTTATCCAAAAGGATTTTCGTTTCCGGGAAATCAAAATCAATCGAGCCGCGTTTCATACGATTTCCTCGAAGCAGTGCTGCCAGCTCTCCCATTTTTTCAAACATCGGAACCAGTTCCCGATACTCTGCAATTGTTTCTTCGTTATGGTCTTCTAAAATTTCTTTTACCGCTGTATAAGTCATTCTGCGGTCAATTTTTACCACAGACTCTACAATTTTATGGTCAATGACCTTGCCCTTCGGGTTAATGGTCATGATGCAGCTCAATGCCAGCCGGTTCTCTCCTGCATTCAGGGAACAGATTCCATTGGACAATGCATGGGGCAGCATAGGAATCACGCGGTCAACGAGATATACACTGGTTCCGCGGTTCAATGCCTCCACATCCAGTGCACTGTGCTCCTGCACATAGTTGGACACATCTGCAATATGCACACCCAGAATATAATTTTCTCCATCCATAGTAAGGGATACCGCATCATCCAAATCTTTGGAGTCTTCTCCGTCGATTGTCACCATCTGCCAGTCCCGCAAATCTTCCCTGCCTGCCATATCAGCCTCACTGACTTCTTTGGCTACATTTTCCACCTGTTTCATAATCTTCGGTGCAAATTCTGTCGGCAGGTCAAAGCCTCTTACAATGGATAAAATATCTGTTCCCGGGTCATTGATATGACCAAGTATTTCAACAATTTTTCCTTCCGGTTTCTTACCGTTTTTACCATAATCAGTGATCTCAACGACAACTTTGTGTCCATCTACTGCTCCTTTGGAGCGTTCGATTGGAATAAAAATATCCTGCGCCAGCTTCTGGTTATCCGGCACCACAAATCCGAAGTTCTTACTGCTCTGATAAGTTCCGACAATCTGATGCAGACCTCTGGATATAATTTTTATAATTCTGCCTTCCCGGCGTTTTCCGGTCTTCTGCGGATTTACTGCAACAGATACGGTGTCCATATGCATGGCTCCGTTGGTATTCTCCTCCGGGATATAGATATCTTCCTCTTCGCCCTCTACCGTCACAAAGCCAAATCCTCTGCTGTTTCCGGTATAAACACCGGTTAAGAATCTTCCGGAAGCCTTTACATATTTGCCCTTCTGGGTCAGCTCTACCTTGCCTTCTTCCAGCAAAGCATCCAAAACCGCATGCAGCTCTTCCCGCTGCTCTTTGGATACCTGCAGAATCATTGCAATCTCTTTGGCTTTCATCGGGACATATAAGTCATCACAGATAAACTCATATACAATTTTCTTTCTTTTTTCCAGTGCTTCTCTATCCATTCTTTTCTTTCCTATTTTTTCTTGCTGCTCACATAACTTCAAGAAACTGCTTTACACTTTTCTTGCGCCTGCGGCGGTCACTTGCGGCGGTCGCCTGCGGCATCTACCTTATACACCGCAGTGTGCATCCTCGCGGAGCTTTTTTACTTTACAGGAAAGCAATTCCTGTAAAGTAAAAAAAGCTGTCGTTCACACGACAGCTCTTTGGTTCTTAGAAACTTCCAATATTCAGTACGATGGAAATTAACAGGAATAGGATTACCAGTACTCTGGTTACCTTTACCAACATTCCTTCCATAGAACGACCTTTATTCTTGCCCCAATAAGTATCAGCTGCTCCGCTGATTGCTCCAAGTCCTGCGGACTTACCTTCCTGAAGAAGAATAATTACTGTCAATGCGATACATATAATAATAAATACAACTGTTAAAACCGTTTTTAAAACTGCCACGAATGACACCTCCTGTGGATTTATAATACTCGTAACTTTGACAGTATATCATACACACGGACAAATTACAACCACTTATTTCGCATTTATATTGAAATTTTGCTGAAATCTATTACGATTCTTCAATCCGAATCAGACGATTATATTTTGCCGTCCGCTCGCCACGGCACGGTGCTCCGGTTTTAATCAGGTCACTGCCAAGCCCTACTGACAAATCCGCTATAGTCGTATCCTCTGTCTCGCCGCTCCGGTGGGACATGATGGTCTCATAGCCATGTTCTTTTGCCATGCGGATGGCTTCCATAGTTTCTGAGAGAGTTCCAATCTGGTTTGGCTTAATCAGAATCGCATTACCGCATCCCATGGAAATTCCTTTATTCAGGCGCACCGGATTCGTGACAAATAAATCATCGCCTACCAGAATCACTTTATCTCCCACTTTTTCTGTCAGACGTTTCCAGCCATCCCAATCCTCTTCGTCCAGCGGGTCTTCAATGGAATAAATCGGAAAACGGCGAAGCATCTTTTCCCAGTGCACAATCAGTTCATCCGTGGTATAACGTTTGCCGGATTTTGGCAGATAATATTCTCCCGGTGCATTACCTTTCCATTCGCTGGCAGCCGCATCCAGAGAAATCATAAACTGTTTGCCTCTGCCACAGCTGTACCCTGCTTTGGTAATGGCTTCCATGATAAGCTGGATGGCTTCTTCCTCATTTGCAATGTTTGGGGCAAAACCGCCTTCATCTCCCACTGCCACAGACAACCCACGGTTCTTTAATAATTTTTTCAAATGATGATAGACTTCTGCACACCAGCGGATTCCTTCGGTAATGCTGTCAGCACCAATTGGAAGTATCATAAATTCCTGAACATCCAGATTGTTATCGGAATGTGCACCGCCATTTAAAATATTCATCATCGGCACCGGAATTGTTACTGCATTTACGCCGCCCACATAGCGGTAAAGCGGCATCTGCAATGCTTTTGCTGCTGCTTTGGCACAAGCTAAGGACACACTTAAGATTGCATTGGCACCAAGCTTTCCTTTATTTTCTGTTCCATCCAGTTCCAGCATCAGCGCATCTAAATTTTCCTGCCGCAATACGTTTCTGCCTATCAGTGCTTTTGCAATTCTTGTATTTACATTTTCTACCGCCTGCTGCACACCATTTCCACCATAACGCTCGCCGCCGTCTCTTAATTCAATGGCTTCAAATTCTCCGGTGCTGGCTCCGGAAGGTGCTGCCGCCCGGGCAGTCGACTTCTTTCCGGTTGTCTCCGTCTCCACAGTTACTTCTGTTTCTATTGTGGGATTTCCTCTGGAATCTAATATTTCTCTTGCATGAATTCGTGTAATCGTCATTTTTACAGCCATAAAAAAATCTCCTTTTGAAAATATTCTGAATTAATAGTTCAGTATCTCCAAAAGAAGATTTTTTATTCTTTCGAAATAATTCGATTATACGTTAATCTCGGCTGTCATACCAAGAATCTCTTTGTTGTCATCCAAAATCGGCTGTACCACATTCTTTAAGAAGGCATCTACCTGAATTGGTGCTCTTCCCACATATTTTGCAGGGTCCATATTCTGCTTCAACTCTTCTAAGGTTGTATGGAATGCAGGTTCTGCTGCAATCAGCTCAAGAAGATTGTTCTCTTTACCCTCCTGTTTTACATTTTTGCCTGCTTCCATGGAAAGTACACGAATCTTCTCATGTAATTCCTGACGGTCACCACCAGCTTTTACAGCATCCATCATAATATTTTCGGTTGCCATAAATGGAAGCTCGCTCATCATATGTTTGTAAATAACTTTTTCATATACAACAAGTCCGTCTACTACATTTAAGCAAAGGTCTAAGATTCCGTCGATTGCAAGGAAGCCTTCCGGAATGGAAAGACGCTTGTTTGCAGAATCATCCAGAGTTCTTTCAAACCACTGGGTTGCGGATGTAATTGCCGGATTCAATGCATCAATCATGACATAACGGGAAAGAGATGCAATACGTTCACTACGCATCGGATTTCTCTTATATGCCATTGCAGAGGAACCAATCTGGCTCTTCTCAAATGGTTCTTCTACTTCTTTCAGGTGCTGCAGCAGACGGATGTCGTTAGACATTTTATGTGCACTTGCTGCAATGCCTGCTAAAATATTTGCTACTCTGGTATCCACTTTTCTGGAATAGGTCTGTCCGGATACTGCATAGCATTCTTTGAATCCCATTTTCTGTGCAATCATCGGATCAATCTTATCGATGGTTTCCTGATCCCCATCAAAAAGCTCCTGGAAGCTTGCCTGTGTTCCTGTGGTTCCTTTAGAGCCTAAAAGCTTCAGACTGCCTAATACATAATCCAGGTCTTCCAAATCCATAATGAATTCCTGGCACCACAGTGTTGCACGTTTTCCTACGGTTGTAGGCTGTGCCGGCTGGAAATGGGTAAATGCCAGTGTCGGCTGATTCTTATATTTATCTGCAAATTTTGCCAGTTCTGCAATTACATTGACTAATTTCTTACGGACCAGTTTTAATGCCTCTGACATAATGATGATATCAGTATTATCTCCAACATAGCAGGAGGTTGCTCCTAAATGGATGATTCCTTTTGCTTTCGGACACTGTACGCCGTAAGCATATACATGGGACATAACATCATGACGGACTTCTTTTTCTCTTGCCTTTGCCACATCATAGTTGATGTCATCCTTGTGTGCTTTTAATTCATCAATCTGTTCCTGTGTAATATCAAGTCCAAGTTCTTTCTCGGTTTCTGCCAGTGCAATCCAAAGTCTTCTCCAGGTACGGAATTTCATATCCGGGGAAAAGATGTACTGCATTTCTTTGCTGGCATAACGCTCTGATAATGGGCTGTTATATCTATCGGTACTCATATGTGTGCTCCTTTTTATTTTTTATATTTATAATTGCAGACTCAGCTCCACTCAAAAGTTTCGCTCCACTCGGAAGCTTCGCTTCCTCGTTGTCCGTTGCACCTTCGTGCACCGTACAATCCTTACAACCATACCGGCTGGTTCATGCAAGCATGACAGCCGGTACGGTTATAAGGATTAGCCGCTGTGTCAGTCTGCTTATCGCTCATATTCGCCACGGATATCCTCTTTTGGCGGCTCCATCGGATATTTTCCGGTAAAGCATCCTTTACAGATTGGAAGTCCTCCTACCAGCTGTTCCAGACGCTCTATTTTTAAGTATCCCAAAGAATCTGCACCTATTATTTTCCGGATATCTTCGATGGTTCTGTTATAGGCAATCAACTGCTCCCTCTCCGGAATATCGGTTCCAAAATAACATGGCCATAAGAATGGAGGGGAACTGATTCTTACATGCACTTCTGTGGCACCGGCTTCTTTTAACATATTTACAATACGGTCAGATGTGGTTCCACGCACGATGGAATCGTCAATCATAATAACACGCTTGCCACGGACTGATTCTGCCAGTACATTTAATTTTACTCTTACGCTGGATTCTCTGCTGCTCTGCTTTGGTTTGATGAAGGTTCGTCCCACATAACCATTTTTTACAAAAGCAGTTCCATATGGAATTCCGGACTGCAGGGCATAACCCTGAGCTGCTGCATTTCCGGACTCCGGTACTCCTACTACCAGATCTGCATCTACTGGTGAATCCATTGCAAGGAAACGTCCTGCCTGAATACGGGATGCATAAACGCTGACCCCGTCAATATGGCTGTCCGGTCTTGCAAAATATATGTATTCGAAAATACAACGTGCTTCCTGCTCTTTTGGAAGACACATGGTCATATCAGACTGAATACCGCCTTCCGGTGAAATTGTTACCACTTCTCCCGGCAATACATCTCTGACATATTCTGCATCAATAGTCTCCAATGCGCAGGTCTCAGAAGTAATGATATAAGCATTGTCACGTTTTCCGATTACAAGCGGTTTAAAACCATATGGATCTCTTGCACCAATTAGTTTACGAGGGCTGGCTACAACCAGTGCATAAGCTCCCTTTAACTTCTGGCAGGCTCTGCGTACTGCTTCCTCGGCAGTCTTGGAATTCAGGCGCTCTCTTGCAATGTGGTAAGCAATTACCTCAGAGTCAATGGTGGTCTGGAAAATTGCTCCGGTGTATTCCAAATCTTTACGAAGCTCTTTCGCATTGATGAGGTTTCCGTTGTGTGCCAATGCCAGCGTACCTTTTACATAATTTAATACCAGTGGCTGTGCATTCTCACGGGTGGAGGAACCTGCGGTGGAATAGCGGACATGACCGACTCCGATATCACCTTTCATTGTCTCTAACTGTTTTCCGGTAAATACTTCATTTACCAGTCCCATATCTTTATAGGAAGTAACTTTTCCCTTCGGTCCGTTTGTCTCACTTACTGCAATACCACAGCTCTCCTGTCCTCTGTGTTGCAATGCAAACAGACCATAATAAATACTGGAAGCCACATCATTTCCGTCAAAATCATACATGCCGAAGACACCACATTCTTCATGCAGTCCGTCCCATGGGCTTTCCTTTAATTCATTGTTATTCATAGGGTTCTCCTGACTATATTTTAACTACAACTGGCAGCTGCCAGACTCTTAAGCAAATTTCTTACCGGTCAGTAATTCAAATGCTTCTTCATATTTCTCGATTGTCTTCTCAATAACTTCATCCGGAAGGAGATAATCACTGTCCGGATTTGCTTTTAACCAGTCTCTTACAAACTGTTTGTCATAAGAAGGCTGTCCCTGTCCCGGTTTATATCCTTCTAATGGCCAGAAACGAGAGCTGTCCGGTGTCAGCATCTCATCACCTAAAACTACATTTCCATTCTCATCGAGACCAAATTCAAACTTGGTATCTGCAATGATGATTCCTTTGCTTAATGCGTATTCTGCACATTTCTTGTAAAGTGCGATGGTATATTCTTTAATCTTTTCTGCGTACTCAGCACCCTTGCCCGGGAATGCTTTCTCTAATACGTCAATACTCTGTTCAAAAGAAATATTCTCGTCATGGTCACCAATCTCAGCTTTGGTACTTGGTGTGTAAATCGGCTCAGGTAATTTATCGGATTCTACAAGTCCTTCCGGTAATTTGATTCCGCAGACGGTTCCGTTCTCTTTGTAGCTTGCCCAGCCACTTCCGGTAATATATCCACGAACAATACATTCGATTGGAATCATTTCCAGTTTCTTGCACATCATGCTGTTGCCATCATATTTCTCATTCTGGAAAAATTCCGGCATATCTTTTACATCAACGGAAAGCATATGGTTTGGCACGATATCCTTTGTAAAATCGAACCAGAATCTGGACATCTGTGTCAGAATTGCGCCCTTATTGGTAACCTTGTTCTTTAAAATATGGTCAAACGCTGAAATTCTGTCTGTTGCAACAATGATAAGGCTTTCTCCATTATCATATACTTCTCTTACTTTTCCTTCTTTAAATGGTTTAAATTCCTGCATACTGCTTTTGTCCTCCATTTTATGCTTTCGCAAATTTTTGTTGTGATAAAAAACACTACTGGAAAATTATAATACAGTGCCTTTTAGAAAGTCAATGAATTTGGGCGAAGTGCGCCTTTTGCCCCATATAGAAAAATGAGCGAAATTTATTAGTTTTTTTGTCTAATATTTTCTATTTATAAGTATTATTAATATATGTGCCGGAAAATACTTATCTATAGCAAAAGATTCTGTACCTTACACTTGAGATACAGAATCTTTTTATTTACGCGAGCAGCGAGATAAATTACATGCTTGCATGCAGATTTGCCAAGCACTGCGATAACTTGAGAAACTCGCAAAGCGTGTTTCTCGTAGTTAGTATTTCGCCCTTACGGTCTTATTTTTTGATTAACAAAGATTTCCCTGTCATTTCTTTTGGCTGTTCCATTCCCATCAGCTCGATTAATGTAGGAGCGATATCTGCAAGACATCCACCCTCTCTTAAACCGTATGCAGGGTCTGCATTTACCAGAATGAATGGTACCGGATTGGTAGTATGTGCTGTAAATGGTTCGCCTGTTTCATAATCGATTAACTGCTCTGCATTTCCGTGGTCTGCGCAGATGAACATCTGTCCGTCAACCTCTTTTAATGCTGCAACAGCTTTGCCTACGCACTCATCAACTGCTTCTACTGCCTTGATTGCTGCAGCCTGAACTCCGGTATGTCCAACCATATCCGGGTTAGCAAAGTTGATTACGATTACATCATATTTTTCAGATTTGATGGCATCTACTAATTTATCACATACTTCGTATGCACTCATTTCCGGTTTCAAATCATAGGTTGCTACCTTTGGAGATTTTACCAGAATTCTTTCTTCGCCTTTGTTTGGCTCCTCTACACCGCCGTTGAAGAAGAAGGTTACATGAGCATATTTCTCAGTCTCAGCGATTCTTGCCTGAGTCTTGCCATTGTCTGCAAGGAACTGTCCAAATGTATTGGTAAGTTCTACCTTGTGGAATGCAACGGTTTTGTTTGGAATGGTTCCATCGTATTCTGTGAAACATACATAAGTTACGTTCTTTCTTGTGCCTCTGTCAAATCCGTCGAACTCATCTGCGCAGAATGCTCTGGTAATCTCTCTTGCACGGTCAGGGCGGAAGTTAAAGAAGATAATGGTATCGTTATCCTGTACGGTTGCAGTTGGAGCACCATTTTTCATAATTACAGTCGGAACTACGAACTCGTCTGTTACATCTTTTGCATAAGATGCATCAATTGCTGCAACAGCGCTGTCTGCTGTCTCGCCAACACCTTCTGTAATTGCTTTATATGCTTTTTCTACACGATCCCAACGGTTGTCACGGTCCATTGCATAGTAACGTCCGTTGATGGTTGCGATTTCACCAACACCGATTTCTTTCATTTTTGCTTCCAGCTCTTCGATAAATCCTTTTCCGGAAGTAGGTGCGGTATCACGGCCGTCTAAGAAGCAGTGTACATATACTTTGTCTAAGCCTTCTTTTTTTGCCATTTCCAGAAGTCCGAATAAATGTGTAATGTGGCTGTGAACTCCACCATCGGATAATAATCCATATAAATGAAGTGCAGAACCGTTGTCTTTTACATTTTTCATGCCGGCAAGCAATGCTTCGTTTTTAAAGAAATCTCCATCTTCGATTTCTTTGGTAATTCTGGTTAATTCCTGGTATACAATTCTTCCTGCACCCATGTTCATATGTCCTACTTCGGAGTTACCCATCTGTCCATCCGGAAGTCCTACGGCAAGTCCGCTGGCATTTCCTTTTACCCATGGATAATCTTTCATCAGTGCATCAATGTTTGGCTTGTTTGCCTGGGCTACTGCATTACCCTCAGTTTTGTCATTCAGACCAAAACCATCTAAAATCATCAATACGGTTGGTTTTTTACTCATGTTTTTTCCTCTTTTCTTTAAAATCTTCTATTGAAACGGATTACTCCGTTGCTGTCACATAACCATCATCATCTATGGTAATTCCCACGGAGAGGGATTCCATAAAATCAAAAATACGTCTTTTCTCACTTTCATCTGTCACCAGCGAAGTCTTATAATTTTTCTGTATACACGGCAGAAACCGGAAATCAATAGTTCCGTCATCCCGGATGATTACCTGGGATAAACCGGTATCTAATGTTGAAGCCGAAAACCAGAAATTGCCAAGACTGTAGATAATCGGCACGCCATCCATATATTCCATGCCCTGCAGGCAATGGGTATGTCCGCCGATAATGACATCCACACCGGCTTCCACAAACTGTTTTGCAAGAGCCACCTGGTCAGAACCAAAATAGTTATTTCCTTCTGTTCCCCAGTGTACAAAAGCAATCACATAATCGCTGTTGTCTCTTGCTTCTTCTATTACTTTCAGAAACTTGTCCGGATTTAAGGTCTTTAACACGCCCGGTGTCGTCTCAGTTGCTTCCTTCGTATAATTTAAAGAGCGTTCAATCTGTGTAGCTGATACAATTGCTATTTTCTTTCCATTTGCCACAAAATATACCGGACGCATGGCATCCTTTAAATCTTTTCCCGCTCCTACATACGGAATTCCTGCCTCTTCCAGTGTATCTATGGTATCAATCAATGCAGCTTCGCCATAGTCATAGACATGATTATTGGCAAGACTGACAATATCTGTTCCAAATGTTTCTAACAAGTCGACACGCTTTGGATCTGCCCGGAAAGTATAATCCTTGCCAGCTAAAGGTTCCCCTCTTGTACTGTAGGTGAACTCATTGTTTATCATCATAATGTCTGCATTATTCATTTCCTGCAATAAATCTTTGGAAAAGCAGTCATTGATTCCATTTGGCTGTCCATCCATGTGTTCCGTTGTGCCCCAGCCTTCTGCAAAATTAATATCGCCGGTAAAATCCAGCACAATCTCATCCTCAGAGCTGCATGTCTTCCAGTAAACCTGCTGCAAATCCTCTTCATTCATGCCGGTGTCCTGACAATAAAGAAGCCACAGCACATGTATGGAATTTCCGGTCTCTTCGTACCAGACATTTACATTCTGGTCTTCCTGAGACTCCTGTGCAATATTTAATACTGCTTCTTTTCCGTAATTGGCATAAACCCAGTTTAAGAAACTTTCGTCAATCCGATAATCCCCGATAAATTCTTTACTGCAGGAATCTAATAATGCCTCGTATGCATCATCCAGATCTTCTATTACCAGCTTCTTCGTCTCCTGCTTCTCTGATTCCGAAGCTGTTTCTGTAGATTCTGTTGCTGCATATTCTATTTGTTCACTGTCTTTCTGTTCTGCATTTACTGCCGTCTTCTGCCGGCATCCGCTGCAAATCATTCCAAACAATAATATTGTCAGCCCTGCTATCTGCAAAGTTTTTCTTCTCAAACCGGTATCCTCGCCCAACTCCTCTTTTCTCTCTTGTATGCCCTGCTTTATTGCCGATAACATTATACACTATCTTTCTTTTTCTAACAATCCTTATTTTGCAAGCGTATTCTGGTATAGACTAAATTATCTGTGCAGGTCGTTCGTCGACAATGCCACGTAAGGGCAGAAAGGGGTACTAAGAATTTCCTCTATACGCCTTTTCTTCCCGCAACCGGTGCATATTCGCATCCATGCTCAGATGCACCTCGCAGGTACATCCCTGTGCCTGCGTTGCTAAATTGTATAGGAAATTCCAAGTACCCCTAACAGCCCTTACAAGGCTTGCCGACGAATGACCCGCACAGATAGTTTGCTGTATACCAGAATTCGATTTTCAAAATTCTACTATTAGGCTTCAAAAATATCACACTTCTTTTAACTCTATGATTTGGTTCGATATGTTGCGGACTGCCGGTATTTTCCCAATTATTCCATAGATTGGATAGAGCTTTTTCATACCCTCCACCAGGCTTACGTCCTTTACCGGTTCAAAACCCGGCAATTCTTTTGCCAGTATGCGTCCGTTCTTTACACCCCAGGTAAATTTCGCTTTGCTGGCTTCTATGGATTTTTCTTTGATGTGTTTTACTACAAATGGAGACATGGTTTCCACCAGTACAGTTGCATCGGTAAAATGTTTTCGGATAATTGTAAATATCTTCTGCACATTCTCCTTGGAAAGATACATGGTCAGCCCTTCGATAATCACAAGAGTCGGACGTGTTTCATTGTGTAAATCGGTCTCAGCATCAAGTGTCTTATGAACCTCTTCTGCCCACGCCTCATCCATCGCAGAATAAGGAAGGACGGATACCCGCCCAGTTTCTTCTAAGAATTTTTTACGCACTTCTATGGTCACTGGCAAGTCCAGATTAAACCAGCGTAATTTCCCGTTATCTACCCGATAAAATCTGGTATCCAGACCACAGGCAATATTAATTACAACAGCATTCGGATGTGCTGTGACATAGTTTTGTACCAGTTCATCCAGTACAATGGTTCGTGCCACAACGCCATTTTGCATCATGGCATCTTCCTTTGCCTTTGTGAAATCATAGTCCATCTCTTTTACGATTTCCATTGCCTTCTTATCATAGATAAGATGTCCCTCTCTTTCAGACTCCATGGCTCTTGCATAGAGTGTCTGAATCATGGTTTCCGGTACTCCGGTCATTTCAATTTTCTTCATGTGTGCTCTCCTTTCGCACCATAACAAAAGTTATATTCTGTTATGGTAAAGAAAAAAGGACACCCTCCAGATTTACATCCAGAAGGCATCCTGTCATTTTCGATTGCTGTCTCAGGATTTGCTGCCTCTCTTACATATAATTCCTGCATCAGCTTCTGATACTGTTCCACTGCCGGTCCTAAGATTGCATGAAGCAATGCTTCCTTATTGGCAAAGGAAAAGTAAAAGGCTCCGGTGGTCACATTTGCCCGCTTGCAGATGTCCCTAAGACACGCCTGCGTATAACCCTTTTCTAAAAATTCTGCTTTTCCTGCTTTGATGAAACGTAATCTTGTCTGTTCTCTATTTCTTTCATTCTCACCCATAACACTCGTTATGTTAGTATAGACTAACCATTTTGTCAAGCTTCATCATTTAACATTTCTTCTAAGGTATGCCAGCCTAATACGGCACATTTTACCCGGGCAGGCATATGGGAAATATCCTTTAATGCCGAAGCTTCTTCCAGCTCGTCGATTTCTTCATCCGAAGCTTCTCCTTTTATCATTTTTAAGAATAATTCTCCTAAATGCAGTGCTTCCTCTTTCTTCTTTCCGACAATCATGCCCAGCATAATATCGGCAGATGCCTGGGAAATAGCACAGCCATCTCCTACAAATGCACCATCTACGATTTCATCGCCATCTAATTTTAATTTTAAAAAGATATCATCTCCGCAGTTTGGATTCACGCCCTCTAATACCAGGTCGGCATCTGGAAGGTCATGCTTGAACTCCGGGTGAATATTGTGTTCGGTAAGAATTTCATTGTAAAAACTTCTACTCTCCATATCCCATTCTCCTTCTGACTCCTGCTACGCTTTTCACCAGCGCATCGACTTCTTCTTCTGTATTGTAGAACATCAGGCTTGCTCTTGTAGCGGAGCGGACGCCCAGATACTCTAACAATGGCTGTGCACAATGATGTCCTGCACGGACAGCCACACCGTCGGATTCCAATACGGCACTGACATCATGCGGATGCACGTCTTCAATGGTAAATGTCAGGATTCCGGTATGTTCTTCTGCCAGTTCAGAGCCTAGCACATGAACCTTTGGAATTGCTTTCAGTCCTTCCAAGGCTCTTTTCGTAAGTGTAAGTTCCCGCTCCTGCATGGTTTCAAAACCGATTTTGTTAATATAATCAATGGCGGCAGCCAGTCCCAATGCGCCTGCTGCATTGACGGTTCCTGCCTCAAACTTGTGCGGAAGCTCTGCATATTTTGCACCGTCTCTTGTTACAGAATCTATCATTTCTCCTCCGGTAAGGAATGGCGGCATTGCCTTTAAAAGTTTTTTCTTTCCATATAAGACACCAATTCCCATCGGTCCCATTAACTTGTGACCGGAAAATGCCAGGAAATCCACATCCAGCTTCTGCACATCAATCGGCATATGCGGGGAACTCTGGGCTGCATCCAACACGACTACTGCATTGCTCTTTCTTGCTCTTCGCACAATTTCCTCTACCGGTGTTGGACGTCCCAGCACATTGGACACCTGTGTGATTGCCACCAGTCTTGTTTTATCGGAGAAAGCTTCGTCTAGCTTTGCTTCGCTTAAACTACCGTCCTTTTCACATTCCAGATAAATAAGCTTTGCGCCGGTCTGTCTTGCCACCATCTGCCACGGCAGCATATTGCTGTGATGTTCCATAATGGAAACCACAATTTCGTCCTCCGGGCAAAGGTTATTTAAGCCATAGCTGTACGCTACTAAATTCAGGCTCTCTGTGGTATTTCTGGTAAATATAATTTCTGTCTCAGAGGCAGCATGGATAAACTGCTGAACTGTTTTTCTCGCTGCCTCATAGGCATCGGTTGCTTCCAGACTCAAAGGATAGAATCCACGCAGCGGATTGGCATTATGTTTTTCATAAAATTCCTTTTCCGCTTCAATGACGCATGCCGGCTTCTGTGCGGTTGCTGCATTGTCAAGATAGATAACATCCCGGTCTTTAAAAAGAGGAAAATCCTTCTTAAAATCGTACATTCTAAATCACCTCTTCCAGCGCTTCCTTCGCAATTTTTTCTGCTGCTTCATCCTTCATCAAATCACAGATATGCTCCAATTTTGCACCTGTCACAATACGTTCTGCAGCTTCTTTATCAATACCTCTTGCTCCAAAATAGAACATGGTATCTTCATCTAATTCTCCAATGGTTGCTCCGTGATTTCCCTTTACGTCTTCCTGTGCACATAAAATCAGCGGAATGGTCTTATTTTCCACATCATCACCCAGCAGAAGTACGCTTTCCTCTTCCTGTCCTTCTGCGCCGGAGGAACCACGTTTAAAATCAATAGTTCCGCGGAAAACCTTATGTGCCTGTCCGCGAAGAGCTCCGTCAGAATTAATATAGCTCATGGTTTTCTCGCCAAAATGATTAGCTACCATATTATAGTCTAAAATCTGCTGTGCCTGACCAAGATATCCGGTCTCTGTAGCAAAATTGCTTTCTTTTCCATTCAAATCCATGCGGCATCCGGAATAGAGATTCCCTTTTCCAAGGAATAACTGGATATATTCCACCTTTGCTCCCTCGCCAATTAAATTGCCGCCTATATCACTTAATAAAGCCTCATGCTCCTGCGGCATCTGAACCTGAACTAATCTTACAGATGCACCGCTTTCGACTTTCATTCTGACACGGACTGCCAGAGATGCTTCTGCAGTGCTGTCTTCCTCTTTTGTGACATCCGGAGCCACACGGCTGTCCATCACAACAGTAAGTGTACTGTTTTCTTTTGCAACTATCTCTACACAGCCTGCCGTATGTGCATCTTTTTTACCGGAAACGTGCAGTCTTACGGTTTTATCCTGTCCTGCATTATCTGCAAGAATCTGATATTTTGCAGTATTTTCTGTTGCAAAGATTGCATCTGCTTCTCTTCCGGCACCGGTTTCAATGTCCGAAAGCTGCTCTGTTTCAGCAGCTACTACATCTCCCTCTGTTGCAATCTCACAAGGTTCTATCTTATTGCTCCATTTTATCGGAGTTTCATTTACCTTCAGCCAGTTCCAGGTAGGAGAAGGCAATTCATTGATTTTCATACTTACATTTTGTTCCATGCTCTTTCCACATCCCTTCTGCTATCCTATGCTGCCCTTCATCTCAAGGCGAATCAAATTGTTCATTTCCAATGCGTACTCTAAAGGCAGTTCCTTGGAAACATTATCCGCAAATCCGCTGACGATGCAGGCTCTTGCGTCCTCTTCACTCATGCCTCTTGACATCAGATAGAAAATTGCTTCATCACTGATCCTTCCAATCTGGATCCTTTGGGTTGTGCTTTAAATGCTTTGCCCATAACTCATAGGCTACAGATGCACAGCCAAGCGGCAAACCAGGATGTCCTGACTTCGCCTTCTGAATCGCATCTGCGGATAATACACGGATCGCGTTTACTGACATTGTATCAATGTTATTCATCTTCGTCTCCATTCCGCGCTTAAGCGCATTTAATTTTGTATTTATGCTCAGTTTACCAGACCATTGCGCGAAAATCAAGTTTTTCTTATGTTATCGCAGCTTAATCTGCTGAAGCTCCTCCATTGTCGCCAAATAATAGGTCTTAAACTTGTCGCCCGGAATGACAGTATACAAAGTATTTCCAAACTCTCTCGCAAAACGTATTCTTCCTGAAAATGATTGAACCTCGCAATAATCCGCATCATACATGACAATATTTCTCTGCTGAAATGCATAGCCTGTATGAAGTTCATCCTGCTCTGTAACAGCATTTTCATTTCCTTCTGACGTGTAAATATGAAGCTGATAGCCTGTTTTCGCTTCATCACGTACAACAAGACCAAGGTATTCGTTATTATA
>OGXL01001210.1_pt1 | contig 21941 bp, 20 predicted proteins | sample 1576311 | NCBI WGS metagenome assembly OGXL01 (sample SAMEA3541564, study PRJEB24748) | human gut metagenome | biome: human gut; feature: human-associated habitat; material: faeces | place: China | collected 2012 | reverse complement strand
CGCTCTCCGGTTTACCGAGTTTCTTGCCTAATGTATAAATTGCCCAGTCGTTGTAGAAAATCGCGGTGCGCAACGTCCGCCGTGACGCGCTGGACAAATTCAAAGCGAAGAAAAAGGCGGGCGAGTTGACAGAGGACGATTTGAAAAACCTCGAAAATGAGATGCAGAAGATCACCGACAAATTTGTCAAGGAGATCGATAAGACCTGCGAGGCCAAAAACAAAGAGATCATGGAAATCTGACGGAGCCCGCGCACGCGGCGTTTCCACGGCTGGATGTGTGCCGCGCGGCAGCCCGCGCGGCATTCATTTTTACAAAGGAGTCAAGAGCATTATGGCACATGAACCCGGCTTTGCAAAAGGCTTGAGCATCGGAATCATCATGGACGGGAACGGCCGCTGGGCCAAAAAACGCGGCCTGCCGCGCACTGCGGGCCACACCAGGGGCGCAGAGGTGTTTCGGGATATCATCCGCTACTGCAACGAGCTGGAGGTCGCCTGCGTCACGTTTTATGCGTTTTCCACCGAGAACTGGTCGCGTCCGATGGAGGAAGTCAACGGCATTATGAAGCTGTTCGGCGAATACCTTATTATGGCGTACGATTACCAGAAGGAGAACAACCGTGTGGTGTTTTTGGGCGACCGCACGGCGCTGCCCGCCAAATACCAGGCGCAGATGAACGATATCGAGGGAAAAACCCGCGGCAACACCGGTACGGTGCTCAACGTGGCTGTCAACTATGGCGGCCGGCAGGAGATCGTGCGGGGGATGCAGATCCTGGCACGCCGTGTACAGCAGGGGTTGCTGCGGCCTGAGGACATCGACATTGAGACGGTATCGGGCGTAATGTATACCGCCGGGCAGAAAGATCCGGATTTCATTCTGCGCCCCAGCGGAGAGCACAGGCTCTCCAATTTTATGCTGTGGCAGGCGTCTTATGCGGAATTTGTGGATATGGACGTGTTATGGCCGGATTTTACCCGGGCGGATCTGGACCGGGCCATTGAAGAATACAATACCCGCAGCCGCCGCTTCGGCGGAATTTGAAAGCAAAGCGAGGCATGGCTATGAAAACAAGAGTGATTACCTCCGCAGTCGGCCTGGTGGTACTGTTCGCGGTGATGGCGCTGTTCGACACCTTCGTGTTCAACGTCGTCATTGCGGCCATTTGCCTGCTCGCCATCCATGAGGTGTTCAAGGCGTTCCGGTTTGAAAAGGCTGCGTATATTTATTGGGGCTTTGTGCCGTATACGCTGCTGGTGATGTTCAGCGATTTCCATATGGTTCGCATCTGTATGCTTCCGGCGTCCTACATTTTTGCGTTGTACCTCGTTTTGTGTGTCATCGGCAATTCAAAGTCCATCAATTATGCAAAGCTGGGCGGCATGGTGCTGTTTTCCTGCATCATCATGTTCTGCTTTTATTCCCTCATTTATCTCAAGCAGCTTCTGCCGCGAGCGACATACGGCTACGATGCGCTGTATTTTATTTTCCTGATTTTGGGCTTTGCCTGGGGCGGGGATTCCGCCGCATATTTTGCGGGACGCGCGTTCGGCAAGCATAAGCTGGCGCCGGTCGTCAGCCCGAAAAAGACGGTAGAGGGCGCCGTCGGCGGCGTGGTCGGCGGTGCCGTCCTCGTGCTGATCGCGGCTTTGATTATGAACCAGACGCTCGGCCTTGAAATGCCGCTCTGGTCGGCGGTCGTGCTCGGTGCAGTCGGCGCGGTGCTCGGAGAGATCGGCGACCTGTCGTTCTCGGTCATCAAGCGCCAGACCGGCATTAAGGATTACGGACATATTTTTCCGGGACATGGCGGTGTGCTGGACCGCTTCGACAGCGTGCTGTTCGTGGCGCCGTTCGCGGAATTGCTCTTTATAGTCATTTGGTAATTGAAAATTGAGAATGGAGAATGGGGAATTGTGGTATCGTGCTTTGCGCGATGATTAAATTCCGCCCTTGGGCGGCACCATAATTTTCAATTTTCCATTTTCAATTATCCATTATCCCAAATCGTTTAACAGGAGAAAAATAATGAAGAAGATTGCGATTTTAGGTTCAACGGGTTCGATCGGCACGCAAACGGTCGATATTCTGCCTTCGATCGACGCCGAAGTCGTCGCATTGACGACCAACCGGCGCATAAACTTATTGGAGGAGCAGGCGCGTGCCCTGCATCCGAAAATGGTCTGCGCGATGGACGAAAACGCAGCCAAAGAGCTGAAAATCAAGCTGGCGGACACGGATATTGAGGTTCTGACCGGTATGGACGGTCTGATCGCCTGTGCCGCCGAGAGCGGCGCGGACATCGTGGTGACGGCGGTTGTCGGCATGGTCGGCCTGCTGCCGACGATGGCGGCCATCAAGGCGGGCAAGGATATCGCGCTGGCGAACAAGGAGACGCTCGTGTGTGCGGGCGGTCTGGTGATGAGCGCCGCAAAGCAGTACGGCGTGCGCATCCTGCCGGTGGATTCCGAGCATTCGGCGATCTTCCAGTGCGTGCAGGCGGCAAACGGCAACCCGATTGATAAAATCCTGCTGACAGCCTCCGGCGGTCCGTTCTTCGGCAAAAAGTTCGAGGAAATGCGCGGCATGACGCGCGAGCAGGCGCTTGCACACCCGAACTGGAGCATGGGTGCAAAAATCACGATCGACTCTGCGACTATGATGAACAAGGGTCTGGAGCTGATCGAAGCCATGTGGCTGTATAATCTGCCGCCGGAGGACATCGAAATTGTCGTCCACCGCGAGAGCATTGTGCACTCGGCGGTGGAGTTTGCGGACGGAGCGGTAATCGCGCAGCTTGGCCTGCCGGATATGCGCCTGCCGATTCAGCTGGCGCTGACGTGGCCGCAGCGTGTGCCGTGCAAGGTACCGCGCATGTCGCTCGCGGAGGTCGCAAAGCTGACGTTCTATGCACCCGACTATGAGGCGTTTCCGGCGCTGAATCTGGCAAAGCACGCCGCCTCCCTCAAGGGCGACCGCGGCGCTGTGCTCAACGGTGCAAATGAGGCCGCAGTCGGTCTGTTTTTGAACGGTAAGATCGGTTTTACCGACATCGCAGAGCGCGTTGCATACGCACTCGATACCATTCCGTACAAGAAGGACATCACGCTGGACGACGTTCTGGCGGCGGACAAAGCCGCGCGCGAGATCGTGCTCGGCTGACCGAAAGGAGCTACGCTTTGCTGCAAATCATTCTGGCAATCCTCGCCTTCGGTGTGCTGGTCATCGTGCATGAGTTCGGACATTTCATCACCGCAAAACGCGGCGGTGTGCAGGTCAACGAATTCTGGATCGGCATGGGTCCGACCCTCCTCAAGCACGAGTACCACGGCACGCTGTACTGTCTCAAGCTGCTGCCGTTCGGCGGCGCGTGCGTCATGGAGGGCGAGGACGGTGAAAGTGAAAACGAGCACGCCTTCGGCAAGGCGAAGCTGCCGCGCCGCATGCTCATCGTGTGTGCGGGCGCGCTGATGAATTTCCTCGTGGGATTCCTCATCGTGCTGGCGGTCATGCGTCCGAACGGACCGAACGGCGGCTATATCGTCTCCACCATCAGCGAGGTCAATCCGGCGAGCACCGCCGCCGCAGACGGCGGTCTGGAGGCAGGCGACGAAATTCTGAAAATCGACGGCTACCACATCCTCGTGCGGACGGATTTCGATACCGCGCTTGCGCGCACCGGTTCGACCACGCATGAAATTACCGTGCGCCGCAACGGCGAAAAGATGACGCTGCCAACGGTCAAGCTCGAAGCGGCGGTCACGGACGCGAACGGCAACAAGCGCATTGGCATCACCTTTGCGGAGCTGCCCGACAGCCTTGGCATGCACCTCAATATGAGCGTGCGCACCGCTGTCAACTACGCGCGGCTCGTCTGGTCGAGTGTGGGCATGCTCGTCAGCGGACAGGTCGGCGTGGATCAGCTTTCCGGTCCGGTCGGCGTGGCCGAGGTCATGGCGGATACCGCCAAGTACAGCATGATTTCGTTCTTCCAGCTTGTGGCATTTATCTCGATCAACCTCGGCGTGATGAACCTGCTGCCGCTGCCCGCACTGGACGGCGGTCGGCTCGTGTTCCTCATCATCGAGGGCATTCGCCGCAAGCCCGTGCCGCCCAGGTATGAGGGCTATGTGCACGCGGCAGGACTCATGCTGCTGCTTATGCTGATGGTGTATGTGACCGGGCAGGACGTACTGCGCATTTTTATGCGCAGTAATTGAGAATAGAAAATTGAGAATTGAGAATTGTGGAGCCGCCCGAAGGGCGAAATTAAATAACGGCGCTGTGCGCCGCACATTCATTTTCCATTTTCCATTCTCCATTTTCAATTAGTGAGAGAGGTAGAGGTATGAAAAAGACCAAACAGATAAAGATTCGTGACGTATTGGTTGGCGGCGGCGCGCCCATCGCGGTGCAGTCCATGACCAACACGGACACGCGCGACGCGAAGGCTACTCTGGCGCAGATTCGCGCACTGGCGGACGCGGGCTGCGACATTGTTCGCTGTGCCGTGCCGGATATGCAGGCGGCAGAGGCGCTGCGCGAAATCTGCGCCGGCTCGCCGCTGCCGGTGGTCGCGGACATTCATTTTGACTACCGCCTCGCGCTGGCGGCGATCGAGTCCGGCGTGGACAAGATTCGCTTGAATCCGGGTAACATCGGCGGCGCAGACCGTGTACAGGCGGTTGTGAAGGCGGCAAAGGAACGCCATCTGCCGATTCGCATCGGCGTAAACTCCGGCTCGGTGGAGAAGCACATCCTCGAGAAATTCGGCGGCCCGACACCCGAGGCCATGGTGGAAAGTGCGCTGTACCATGTCGGTCTGCTGAACGACTGCGATTTTGACGACATCTGCATCTCCATCAAGTCGTCCTCGGTGCCGAACACCATGCAGGCGTACCTGCTGGCGAGTGAAAAGACCGACTATCCGCTGCACCTCGGCGTTACCGAGGCGGGCACCGAGTACATGGGCACGATCAAGTCGGCGGCGGGCATCGGCGGCCTGCTGGCGCTCGGCGTGGGTGATACCATCCGCGTGAGCCTGACCGATGATCCGGTCAAGGAGGTCTACGCGGCAAAGGCGATTCTCAAGGCTGTCGGCAGAGCGGAAGAGGGCATCAACGTGGTTTCCTGTCCGACCTGCGGCCGCACGCGCATCAACCTCATCGACATTGCCAAGGAGGTCGAGCAGCGCTGCCAGAGCATTCACGGCAAGAAGATGAAGGTAGCCGTTATGGGCTGCGTGGTAAACGGTCCCGGCGAAGCGCGTGAAGCCGATCTTGGCATTGCGGGCGGCGACGGCGTGGGCCTGATCTTCCGCCGCGGCGAGATCATCAAAAAGGTGCCGCAGGAGCAGCTTGTTGATGCTCTGATGGACGAAATCGCACACTATTAAGGAGAATAGATGTGGCTGGAAAGCTGATTGATATTTTTCAAAACTGCAAATGTGTAAAAGAGGAGAAGCACCTTGCCGCAGGCGAGGTGCGTTCTCTGGCATTTGGGGATAATAACACGGTGATGGTGGTCGAGCTTGGACTGCACGAGGTTGTCAGCCGCAAGGTGATCGCCAGGGCGGAAAAGCAGATCGCGGACACCTACGGTCTTGATCGCGTGATGATCGAGCCGCGCTACAACATGCCGGGTGAGCTGTCGAACGCGTACATCAAGTCGCTGTATGACGACATGGCGTACCGCATGCCGTCAGCCAAGGGTCTGCTCGACCATACCAAGTGGGAATTTGCGGACGGTGCGCTCCAGATACCGATGGACGAGGTGAGCGAAAAGCATTTCGCAAACGCACTGCGGCATCTGGAGGCGCGTATTCAGCGGGAGCTGGGCCGCAGCTGTCCGGTGCACGCGGTCCGCGCGGACGCACAGGATTTTGCACCCGCACCCGAGCAGGAGGAGAGCCGCGAGGAAATTCTGCACAAGGCTGTGGAGCAGGCGGCAGCCGCCGCGGCGGAAACGCCCAAGCCGAAAAAGCCGCGTCCGGCGCCGCAGCAGCACACCGGCTATCAGCGTCCGCGCGCCGAGAAGGTGCGCGAGGACGACCTCATCTTCGGCAAGCTGATTCAGGACCCCATTGTTTCGGTCAATGAGGCGATTGCCGCCTATGACATGGTCACCATTCAGGGCGAGGTGTTCTTCACCGACAGCAAGGACATCCACAGCAAGAAAACCGGCAAGGATTACGTCAAGATTGCGTTTGACATAACCGACCGCACCAATTCCGTGCGCGTTTCCAAGTTCCTTGCGGCGGACAAGGCGGGCGATACGGCATCTAAAATCAAGAAGGGTCTGTACTGCACCGTGCAGGGCAAGATGGTGTATGACACCTTTGCCAAGGAGATGGTGCTCGAGCCGACCGGCATCGTCAAGGCGAAAAAGCCGGAGCGAAAGGACACCTACGAGGGCATGAAGCGCGTGGAGCTGCATCTGCACACCAACATGAGCGCGATGGACGGCATGAGCAGCACCGCGTCTCTGCTGTGCCGCGCCGCCAAGTGGGGACACCGCGCGATGGCGATTACCGACCACGGTGTGGCGCAGGCGTTCCCCGAAGCACTGCACGCGCAGGAGGGCAAGCAGAAGGACATCATCGGTGACATGAAGATCATCTACGGCATCGAGGCGTACTACATCAACGACGAGAACAGTATTTCGGTCGTGCGCGGCAGGAGCGCAGAGCCGCTCGACGGAACATTCATCGTGTTCGACCTTGAGACCACCGGACTCAATCCGGCGAGCGAGGAAATTACCGAGATTGCTGCTGTGCGCGTTGTGGAGGGCGAGATTCGTGATTCCTTCCAGACCTATGTCAACCCGCACAAGCCGATTCCGGCGGAAATCACCGAGCTGACCGGCATTTCGGACGAGACGGTAGCAGACGCGCCCGACCTCGACAAAGCCGTGCCGGAATTCCTCGCATGGGCAGGTGAGGGACGGTACCCGCTTGTGGCGCACAACGCAGGCTTCGATATGGGCTTCCTGCGGACGGCCTGCCAGAGACTGGGCATCGAGCGGGAGTTTACAAGCATTGATACCCTCGAGATGAGCCGCCTGATGCTGCCGCACATGCACAAGTTCAAGCTGAACATTCTGGCGAAGGAGCTGCAGGTCGGCCCGTTCGAGCACCACCGCGCGAGCGAGGATGCCGCCGTGCTCGGCCGCATTTACGTCAAGCTGCTGAAAAGGCTCAGGGAGGAGATGCACGCGGTTACGACTGCGGATATCAATCCGGTGCTGGCGGCAACAACCGACCGCAAGAACAAGCTGAAAAACCTGCCGCGCTATCATTTTATCATTCTGGTGAAGAACCAGGCGGGACTGCGCAACCTGTATCAGCTGATTTCCAAAAGCTTTCTGGAATATTACAACAAGCGCCCCATTATGCCGCGCAGCGAACTCATTCGTCACCGTGAGGGATTGATTTTCGGCTCGGCGTGTGAGGCGGGCGAGGTGTTCCGCGCGCTGACCAAGGGCGAGCCGTGGGAGGAGATCAAGCGGCTGGCGTCGTTTTACGACTATCTGGAGATTCAGCCGATCGGCAACAACAACTTCATGATCGCAAAGGGTATGGCGAAGGACGAGGAGCAGCTGCGCGACTGGAACCGCGATATTCTCCGCCTGGCGGATGAATTGGGGAAACCGTGCTGCGCCACCGGTGACGTACACTTCCTTGAGCCCGAGGACGAGGCGTTCCGCCGCATTCTGATGGCGGGTCAGGGTTTCTCCGATGCGGACAATCAGGCGCCGCTGTACTTTAAGAGCACGGATGAAATGCTGAAGGAATTTTCCTATCTCGGGGAGGACCGGGCGTATGAGGTGGTCGTGAAGAACACCAACATGATCGCCGACATGTGTGACGTGATTCGTCCGGTGCCGAGGGAAAACTACCCGCCGCACATCGACGGCTGTGAGGACGATCTGCGCAACATGTGCTATGAAAAGGCCAAGCGTATCTACGGCGATCCGCTGCCCGAGCCGGTGCAGGCGCGGCTTGACCGTGAGCTTGGCTCCATCATCGGCAACGGCTATGCGGTTATGTACATCATCGCGCAGAAGCTGGTTACCAAGTCCCTTGCGGACGGCTATCTGGTCGGCTCGCGTGGTTCGGTCGGCTCGTCGCTCGCGGCGTTCATGTCGGATATCACCGAGGTTAATTCGCTCGCCCCGCACTATCTGTGCCCGGATGACAAATATCTCGAGTGGCACGAGGATTACTCCTGCGGTGTCGATCTGCCCGATAAGATCTGCCCGAAATGCGGCAAGCCGCTCACCAAACAGGGCTTCAACATTCCGTTCGAGACCTTCCTCGGCTTTGAGGGAGACAAGGTGCCGGATATCGACCTGAACTTTGCGGGCGAGTATCAGTCGCGCATCCACTGGTACACCGGCGAGATCTTCGGACACGACCATGTGTTCCGAGCGGGCACCATCGGCACGGTTGCCGAGAAAACTGCGTTCGGCTATGTCAAAAAGTACATGGAGGAGCGCGGCGTTGAGTGCTCCCGCGCGGAGGAAAACCGCCTTGCGGCAGGCTGCACCGGCGTACGCCGCACCTCGGGTCAGCACCCGGGCGGCGTTGTCGTTGTACCCAAGGAGATTGAGATTTACGACGTCTGTCCGATTCAGCATCCGGCAGATGACCCGGATTCCGACATCATCACCACCCATTTCGAGTATCACTCCATTGACGCGAACCTGCTCAAGCTGGACGAGCTGGGACACGATGACCCGACCATTATCAAGCATCTGGAGAACCTCACTGGCGTGAACGCGCAGGAGATTCCGCTCGACGACCCGGAGACCATGAGCCTGTTCCACTCGTGCAAGGCGCTCAAGTACACGGGCGAAAACCCGGATACCGACCCGATCCTCGGTGACCTCGGCTGTGTGGCCGTGCCCGAGTTCGGCACCAAGTTCGTGCGCGGCATGGTAAAGGAGACGCACCCATCTACGTTCGCGGAGCTGGTTTCGATTTCCGGCCTGTCGCACGGCACGGACGTTTGGCTCGGCAATGCCGCAGAGCTGGTCCGCAAGGGCATTCCGTTGTCCGGCTGTATCTGCTGCCGAGACGATATCATGAACTACCTGATCCTGCAGGGCGTCAAGCCCAAGCTGTCGTTCAAGACGATGGAATCCGTCCGAAAGGGCAAGGGACTGACCGAGGAAATGGAAGCCGCCATGAACGAGCAGCATGTGCCCGAGTGGTATATCGACTCGTGCAAGAAGATCAAGTATATGTTCCCGAAGGCGCACGCGGTCGCGTATGTCATGATGGCGTTCCGTATCGCGTGGTTCAAGGTGCATCGTCCGCTTGCGTTCTATTCGGCGTACTTTTCCATCCGGGCAAAAGGTTTTGATGCGTCCTGCATGATCAAGGGCGATAAGGTTTGTCTGGATAAAATGTCCGAACTGCGCGGAAAGGAGCGCGATAAGACGATTTCAGCGGCGGAAAAGGACATGATGACGACTTTGGAGGTCTGCCACGAGTTTTACAGGCGCGGATTTACGTTTGAGCCGATGGATGTTTATAAATCGGACGCCACGCGCTTTCTCGTAACGGAAACCGGACTGATTCCGCCGTTTACGTCCATGCCGGGCATCGGTGAGCAGGCCGCGCTCAGCATCGTGGAGGAGAGAAAAAACGGTAAGTTCCTCTCGGCGGAAGAGCTGATCGTCCGGTGCCCGAAGGCGTCCAAGGCGGTCGTCGAGCTGCTCGAGCAGATCGGCGCGCTTGGCTCCATGCCGAAAACAACGCAGATGACCCTCTTTTAGAAAGGTGTGACGATTATGGCAAAGTACGAAAAGCATCTGACGGGAAATTTTGACGAGCTGCTGGAGCTTGTAACGGACGGCGTGCTGAACGGCAGCATGTCTGCGTCCTACGAGAACGGCTCGGATTGGACAAACGGCACGGTCCGCTGCGCGGTGCGCGTGTTCGAGCGTTACAGCTACATGGGCGGCAACCGCGTCAGCATGAATGTCACTCTGGTCGGCAACGACCGCGACCTGTTTCTCTCCGCCATCACTTCGGGCGGCAGTCAGGCTGTGTTCTTCAAGCTCAATACCCTCGGCGAGGAGAGCTTTCTGGAAAAGCTGGTGCCGATCGTGGAGAACTATGCAAGACGGTAAACATTCATGCTGGTTCTGCTGGGGAGACAGCGCGCACGCCCTTCTGCGGGAAGCGCAGATATGCTATCCCTCTGTGTTCCCAAAAGCCGAGGTTTTCGGCCCGCAGGACGATCTCAGCGAAGGCACACTGCAAAACTGGAACGATCCGGCGGCGCGTGAGCAGATGCTTCGGGTACGCTATGCGGATTTTGATGCGGACACGTCCGATGCCTTCGTGCGCGAGAACGAGCGGGCGGCGACTGCGCTCGATACCGCGGATGAAATCGTGCTATGGACGGCGCAGGACTGCCCCGCAGAGCGGTGCATGATGCTGTCCCTGATCAACCGCTTGCAGGGAAGGGACGTTCCGATCTGGCTGGTCGAGGTGAGCGAGATGCCGCTCACCGAACTGCGCGAGCCTGAGGGCACGATCGGCGGCGCGACTGCCATCGCCGTCATGATGGATGATAAGATACCGTGGTATTGGCGGCTGTTCCGCCATCCGCTGACGTGGTGGTATCTGCGAAAACGCAAAAAGCTGGCGCGTCAGGAGACCCGCGCGGGCGGCACGGTGCGCTACGGCCTTGTCGGCGAGATGGAGTATCGTGCCGCGCCGTATTTCTGGGAAAAGCGGCGGCGGCTCACCGATGAGGAACGCCGGCGCGCCGCCGAACAGTGGGCGCAGCTTGTGCGTGAGGACGCGCTGCTCCGCGCGGTCGTGAAGGGGGAGGTGCGCTCGGTCGGTGAGGATTTCTACGACGAGATCATCCTTTCCTGCGTCACAAAGACAGAAGAAACAGCGGCCGTCGCCATCGGCAGCGCAATGGCAAAGATCGATGCTGAAATGTGCAGCCGCGTCGGTGACCTGCTGATCTACCGCCGTCTGCGCGCGCTGGCAGATGCAGGACGGGTCGCGCTCGTGCGCACCGAGCCGCAGGAGGCTGGCGGCGCATCGTATTGGGGCGTCAGCGTCAAGCGCACCTGCTGAGCGGATGCGAAATAAGGACTTGACAGACCTTGGTTTGATATGGTATCATTTCATCATGATAAAGCGATAAAGGAGCAGCGGAGCCATGAACCGTTTTCGTATTTCCACCCCGGAGGGTACCCGAGACCTGTTATTTTCCTCGTGCCGTGCGCTGCGGCAGACGGAAAATGCTGTGCGCGACGCGCTGGAGGAGCGCGGCTACAGCGAGATCATCACCCCGGCGGTTGAGTATTTTGATGTATTTGCGCAGGCAAACCCCGAGCTGGATCAGGATCAGATGCTGAAGATCATCGACAAGTCCGGCCGCATTTGCGTGGCGCGTCCGGATAACACCACGCCGATCGCGCGTATCGCGGCCACCCGACTGGATGACGCGGCGCTGCCGGTCCGCCTGTATTACAGCCAGAAGGTGTTCCGTTCGGTGTCCGGCGACCACGGCCACAAGGGTGAATTCCTGCAGGTCGGCGCGGAATTTATCGGCGCGGACGGTCTGGAGGCAGACAAGGACATTCTCACGGCTGCGTTTGCCGCACTCAGCAAGACCGGTGCGGACAACTTCCGCGTAGAGCTTGGTCACGCTGAGATCTACAAAGCGCTGATGGATGAGCTTGGCGCGGATGCACAGTCCGCCGAGGGCATCCGCCGCCTGATTGAAAACAAGTCGTTTGCCGCGCTCGGTGACGCACTTGAGCCGTTTAAGGGAAAGCCCGCTGCAAAGGCGCTCGGCGCTATGCCGAATCTGTTCGGCGGCATCGAGGTGCTTGACGAGGTCGAGTCGCTCACCGGCAACGTGCGCGTACTCGGCGCGACCGCTTATCTGCGCCGGCTGTATCAGGCACTGGATGAGGCAGGCTACGGCGACCGCATCATGATCGACCTCGGCCTTGTCCACGAGATGGATTACTACACCGGCATCATGTTCCGCGGCTACATCGGCGGTGCGGGCGCGGCGATTCTCGCAGGCGGCCGTTACAACGCGCTGTGCGCCAAGTTCGGCAAGGATATGCCGGCAGGCGGCTTCGGCATTGACGTGGAGAGCGTTGCCGACAGCCTTGCAGGACAGAGCCGTCCCGAGGTCGCAACCCGCCGGGATACCGTGCGTATCGCACTGACCAAGGGCCGTCTGGAGAAGAAAACGCTCGCGCTGCTCAAGGCCGCAGGCTACGATATCTCCGAGCTGGAGGCCGGAACGCGCAAGCTCATCTTCACCCTGCCGGACAGCGGCGTGGAGATCGTGCTTTCCAAGGCCGCGGACGTAATCACCTACGTTGAGCACGGCGTGTGCGACATGGGCGTGGTCGGCAAGGATACCATCATGGAAAAGGGCGGCAGCTTCTACGAAATGGTAGACCTCGGCTTCGGCAAGTGCCGCTTTGCCCTCGCCACCAAGAAGGGCAAGGACGTGTACGGCGGCTATAAGACCCCGGTTATCGCTACCAAGTATCCGGCGGTCACCAAGGCCTTCTTCAATAAGAAGAATATGGATGTTGAGACCATCAAGATCGAAGGCTCGGTCGAGCTGGCGCCGCTGCTCGAGCTGGCGGACGGCATTGTGGATATCGTGGAGACCGGCACGACGCTCAAGGAGAACGGCCTCGAGGTCGTTGAGAATGTAGCGCCCATCTCGGCAAGAGTTATCGTCAATCTCGCAAGCGCGAAGATGAAGAAGGCAGCGATTCAGAAGGTTATTGCAGAACTGGAAAGTGGCTTGGAGAAGTAAGCCAATACATATATAATATAAATCATATCCATAGGGCGGGGTGCCCTACGGAATATTGATACCAATGCCGGTGGACGAAAACGGTTGACACAAAAGGGGAATACCACAATGTTTATGAAAACAGTCCTCGCGGACGGACAGGCAGAGCAGCAGGTCATCCGCGAAATGAAAGCCCGTGCGGCTGGTGCGCGCGGCGATATTGAGCAGATTGTCCGCGATGTGATGGCGGACGTACAGCAGCGCGGCTGGGATGCGGTCGTGGAGTACGCCGAGCGGTTTGACGGCAAGGCGCCGTACATTGTCGAGCCCAAGGTGCTCGATGATGCCTATAACGCCTGCGACCCGAAGCTGATCGCGGCGCTGGAAAAGGCGGCGGCGAACATCCGCGACTACCACGAGCAGATGCTCGTCAAAACGTGGGAGTGGAACCGCTCGGGGGGTGAAACGCTCGGTCAGACCGTGCGCGGGCTTTCTCGTGTCGGCATTTATGTGCCGGGCGGTACGGCAGCGTACCCGTCAAGCGTGCTGATGAACGCTATTCCGGCCAAGGCTGCCGGTGTCGGTGAGCTGATTATGGTCACGCCGCCGACCGAAAACATGTCCAACGAAGTGCTTGCGGCGGCAAAGATCGCGGGCGTGGACACGGTCATTGCCATCGGCGGCACGCAGGCGATTGCCGCGCTGACCTACGGCGCGGGCTTTATCCCGCAGGTGGACAAGATCGTCGGCCCGGGCAACGCCTTTGTTGCGGCAGCCAAGAAGCTGGCGTTCGGCACGGTCGATATCGATATGATCGCCGGTCCGTCCGAGGTGCTCGTCATCGCGGACCACACCGCCAACCCGACCTACGTTGCCGCCGACCTGCTCAGTCAGGCCGAGCATGACAAGCTGGCTTCCGCCGTCCTGCTGACCGATTCCATGGCGCAGGCACAGGCGATTTCCTGCGAGATGGAGCGGCAGGCAAAGCTCCTCCCGCGCTGGGACATCATCAAGGAGAGCGTGGCGAACTACGGCTGCGCCATCGTGTTTGACGACCTCAAGGACGCCTGCAGGATGGCTGATGTGGTCGCGCCGGAGCATCTGGAGGTCGTAACCGCCGCTCCGCGTGAGCTGCTGCCGTACCTGCACAACGCAGGCGCGATCTTCCTCGGGCAGTACGCGCCCGAGCCGCTCGGTGACTACATGGCAGGCCCGTGTCACGTTCTGCCGACCTCGGGCACGGCAAGATTTTTCTCGCCGCTGTCTACCGACACGTTTTTGAAGAAAACCAGCGTTATCGAGTACACGCGGGACGCGCTCGAAAGCTATGCACAGGATATTATCGCGCTCGCGCAGAGCGAGCATCTGGACGCGCACGCAAACTCCATCGCGGTGCGCTTTGCGGAGGAAAACAACGATGAGAACCGCTGAAATCAAACGAAAGACCAAGGAAACCGACATTTCGCTCAAGCTGACGCTCGAGGGCGGCGACCGCAAAATCGACACCGGCATCGGCTTTTTCGACCATATGCTGAACAGCTTCGCCGTGCATTCCGGCTTCGGTCTCACGCTCACCTGCAAGGGCGATCTGGAGGTGGACGGTCACCATTCGGTCGAGGATTGCGGCATCGCGCTCGGTCAGGCACTGGCAGAATGTGTCGGTGACAAGGCGGGAATCGCGCGTTTCGGACAGGCGTTCGTGCCGATGGACGAGGCGCTCGGTTTCTGCGCACTGGATATCTCCGGCCGCCCGTACCTCGTGTTCGACGCACCCATGCCGCAGCCGATGTGCGGTCAGTACGACACCTGCCTGACGGTCGAGTTCATGCGTGCGCTGGCGGTACACGCCGGACTGACGCTGCACCTCAAGTGCGAGTACGGCGAGAACGCACACCATATCACGGAGGCGCTGTTCAAGGCGCTTGCACGCGCGCTCAAGCAGGCCGTTACCGTGATGGGCGGCGGCGTTTTGAGCGCGAAGGGTGTTCTCTAAATTTCATAAACATGGTGCCAACCGTTACGGCAGGATGAGGTCATCCCGCCTTGCGGAACAGATTCCGAGAGGTACAACATGAGTTATATTGCAATCGTAGATTATGGCGCAGGCAATCTGATGAGCGTACACAACACGCTCGATTACCTGGGTTATGAAAATAAAATCGCGGCTTCGGCGGACGTGATCGAGAATGCGGCGGGCGTTATCCTGCCCGGTGTCGGCGCGTTTCCGGATGCGATGGCGGCTTTGGAGCACTCCGGTTTGACGGAGACGGTGCTGAAGGCTGCAAAGGAAAAACCGTTCCTCGGCATCTGCCTTGGTATGCAGATGCTGTTCGAGGAATCGGACGAGGTGCGTCCGTGCAAGGGTCTGGGGTTGCTGCCGGGACGCATTGAGCGCATTGAAACGGCGCTCAAGCTGCCGCAGATCGGCTGGAATGCGCTGGACATTCTGCGTCCGAATGCCATGACCGAGGGTCTGGAAAACGGCAGCTATGTGTATTTCGTGCACAGCTTCATGGCGCATCCGGCGGACGAAAACGACCTTGCCGCCGTGACGGATTACGGCACGCGCGTGCCTGCCATGGTGGCGCGAGGGAACTTGTTCGGCTGCCAGTTTCACCCGGAAAAGAGCGGTGAAGTGGGACTTACGATGCTTCGCAACTTTGCAAAACTGACGGAGGTGGGAAAATGAGAGTTATCCCTGCGATTGATTTAAAAGACGGTCAGTGCGTGCGCCTGCAGAAAGGCGACTACGGCACTGCACATAAAGTAGCAGAAAACCCAGTCGAGACCGCACAGCGGTTCCTCGATGCCGGTGCAGACCTTGTACACATGGTTGACCTTGACGCCGCTAAGGACGGCTCGCACGCGAACTACGGCGTGGTGGAGCAGGTCATCCGCGAGACCGGCGCGACCGTGGAGCTTGGCGGCGGCATCCGCTCCATGCAGGATGTGGAGACCGTGCTTGCACTGGGTGTTTCGCGCGTTATCATCGGCTCGGCGGCTGTCCGCGACCCGGAATTCGTAGCCGAGGCTGTAAAAAAGTACGGCGACAAGATCGTTGTCGGCATCGATGCCAAGAGTGAGACCGTCCGCACGGACGGCTGGCTGGGCGACAGCGGCGAGAACTACATCGCGTTCGCGGAGCGCATGGAGTCCATCGGCGTGCGCCACATCATCTTCACCGACATTGACAAGGACGGCATGCTCGCAGGTCCGAACTTTGACCAGCTGGCGGCGCTGCGCGCCTCGGTCTCCTGCGAGATCATTGCGTCCGGCGGCGTGTCCACCCTTGAGGATATCGCAGGCCTGAAAAAGCTCGGCATCGACGGTGCTATCGCAGGCAAGGCGGTGTATACCGGCACCCTCGATTTGGCAAAGGCTATCGAACAGGCCAAGTAACCGCCCTACGGTTACGATTGAACCTTCGATTTGAACGGAGTGAAAAACTTGTTAGCAAAACGCATCATCCCCTGTCTGGACGTAAAGGACGGGCGCGTGGTAAAGGGCGTGAACTTTGTCGGGCTGCGCGACGCGGGCGACCCGGTCGAGCTGGCGAAGTTCTACTCGCAGGAGGGCGCGGACGAGATCGTGTTCCTCGACATCACCGCCACGAGCGACAACCGCGACACCATTGCCGACGTTGTCCGCCGCACCTGCCGTGAGGTATTCGTGCCGGTCACGGTCGGCGGCGGCATCCGCACCGTGGACGATTTCCGCGAGATTTTACGCGCCGGTGCAGATAAAATTTCCATCAATTCCTCGGCAGTCAAGAATCCCGATCTGGTGAATGCCGCCGCGGAGAAGTACGGCAGTCAGTGCGTGGTCGTTGCCATCGACGCGCGTGCGAACGCCGAAATGCCGTCCGGCTTTGAGGTTTACGTTGCAGGCGGCCGCACCCCGACCGGCAAGGACGCGGTCGCGTGGGCGAAAGAGGTTTACGAGCGCGGCGCGGGCGAGATCCTGCTGACCTCGATGGACAAGGACGGCACAAAGTCCGGCTTCGATCTGCCGCTGACCAAGGCGGTCGTGGAGGTGGTCGGCATTCCGGTCATCGCCTCCGGCGGCTGCGGCTCGCTCGAGCATTTCTCCGAGGTGTTCGAGAAAACCGGCTGCGATGCTGCACTGGCGGCCAGCCTGTTCCATTATCGGGAACTGACAGTCGGAGAGGTTAAAGAGCACCTGAAAGAGAAGGGTATTCCGGTTAGAAAATAAAGCACAGGCTATACCGTAGGGTGCGCCGACCTCGGCGCACCCTACGGTAAACATGAATCATTATCCTAATAGGGAAGTGAATATTTTGGATTTAAGCAAATTTTTTAAGAAGGCTCCTCTGGTGCCGATTATCTGCCAGGATGAGCGCAGCGGCGAAGTCCTGATGCTCGGCTACGCGAACGAGGAGGCCCTGCAGCTGACGATGGACACCGGCACGGCGTGGTTTTTCTCGCGCTCGCGCCAGAAGCTGTGGAACAAGGGCGAGACCTCGGGCAATTTTATCTTTGTCAGCAGGATTCTGTCCGACTGCGACGATGACACGCTCATCTATGTCGGCACGCCCAAGGGTCCGGTCTGCCACACCGGACACCGCACCTGCTTTTTCACCACGCTGTGGGAGAAGCCGGAAGAAAAGTAAAAGGAGAGCAGTATTATGAATTCGTTTGAGCAAATGGAAGCCGTTATCGCGCAGCGCCGCGCCGAGCCGCAGGAAGGCTCATACACCTGCTATCTGTTCGAGAAGGGCATTGACAAGATTCTCAAGAAGGTCGGTGAGGAGTGCGCCGAGACCATCATTGCAGCCAAGAACGGCGACAAGGCCGAGCTGGTCGGTGAGATCAACGACGTATTCTACCACATGATGGTAATGATGAACGAGTGCGGCGTGACCATGGAGGATGTCTGCAAGGAAATGGACATCCGCGCCCAGAAAATCGGCAACCTGAAGAAATTCCACGTTTCCGACCACAATACCTGATAGCTGACAGCATAAGACAGCCCTGTGCATATTTTGCACAGGGTTTGTTGTATTGTTGGCGGGAATATGATATGATGATACAAATACTTGAACAGAGGTGAAACTCATGCGCAGAAAAGACAGAGAAATCACCGGCCGAGAGAATATCGAGCCGATCCTGCAGGCCTGCAAGGTCTGCCGCGTCGCCATGACCGGCACGGACGGCTGGCCGTACGTCATTCCGATGAACTTTGGCTACACCTGGGATGAGGACGGGCTGACGCTCTACTTTCACGGCGGCGTGAAGGGCAAGAAGATTGATTCGCTGAAAGCCGACTCACGCGTGTGCTTCGAGATGGACTGCGAGGAGGGTCTGACCGGCGAGGGCGACTTGGCCTGCCGGTACAGCTATGCATTCTCGTCCATCGTGGGGTACGGCAGGGGCGAGTTCGCGGAGGACAATGAGGAGAAACGGCAGGGCTTGGACGTTATCATGCAGCACCAGACCGGCCGCATGGGCTGGACGTACACGGACGCGGCTCTGTCCGTCACCGAGGTGATGCGCGTGCGCGCGGAGTCGTTTGAGGCCTCGCGCAAGGCGCCGAAGGGATGAGCATGAAGCATATCGGGACCAAAATTCTGGCAGGCGTGCTGGTGGTGCTGCTGGCGGGAGCGGGCGTGCTGATCTGGCGGAATCTGCCGGAGGATGCACCGCGCCTGCAGGAGCCGGAGGAGACCGTTCGGCAGGAGCCGGAGGTGCAGCCGGACACCACAGCGACCCTGTGCGTGGCGGGCGATATTGTGGCGCACATGCCGCTTGTCGCGGATGCGTGGAACGGCGAAGCGTATGATTTTACGCACCTATTTGCGGACGCAAGACCGTATTACGAGGCTGCGGATTACACAACGGCCTGTCTGGAGACCACGTTCAACGGTCCGCCGTATTCGGGCTACCCGCAGTTCTGCGCACCGGATGCGCTGGCCTACGGCCTGAAAACGGTCGGGTTTAACCTGCTCTCCACGGCGAGCAACCACAGCATGGATACCTGGTACAGCGGTCTGGTCCGCACACTGGATGTGCTGGACGCCGCCGGTCTGGAGCACGTCGGCACTTACCGCACACAGCAGGAGCGCGACACGGTGAAGATCATCGACGTGGGCGGCATCAAACTGGCCATGCTGGCGTATACCTTCAGCACAAACGGTCTGCCGGTGGACAGCGAGCACCCGTACTGCGTCAGCGTCTACACGACCGACTACATGACCGACTGCAGTGTGGTGGATTACGACCTCATCCAGTCGGATCTGGACAAGGCGGGGCAGTCCGGTGCGGATGCGATCGCCGTGTATGTACACTGGGGCAACGAGTACCACACCGAGCCGTCCGAGCAGCAGGAGCAGCTGGCGGACTACCTGTTTGCGCACGGCGCGACATTGGTGCTCGGCGGGCATGCGCATGTGCCGCAGCCGATGGAGCTGCGGACGCTGCCGGACGGACGCACCGGCTATCTGTGCTACTGTCTCGGCAACCTGATCTCCAACCAGTTTGACCCGTACACCAACCTGACGGCAGCTGTCACGCTGACACTCACCAGAAGCGGCGAGACCGGACAGGTGACGGTTTCCGGCGCGGAGTACGCGCCCATGTTCATGCTGCACGCAAGCGACTCCAACGAGGGACGCTACCGCCTGCTGGATATTCGGAAATCCATGCAGGATTTTGAGCAGGGGGATACGTCGGTTGTAAACCGGTCGGTATATGACCGAATGAAGCAGGGACGTTCCGACCTGCACCGTATCTTCGGCACGGATGAGGTGCTTTCCCTCGCAGCATGAGAAAATGTTTACGGTTTCTTTACATACAGCGCTCGACACTGTGTTGACTTTGCGACACGATGCTGATACAATAAATCTGTACCAAAAATGCACAATCCGCAGAGAAACAGGGAGGAACGGTTCATGCCGGAGGCGAAAAACAACCGCAGAGTGCGCTTTACACGGTCTGCGCTGCGTGAAGCCCTGATTGACCTGATTCTGGAGAAGCCGCTGGTCTCTATCACGGTCAAGGATATCTGCGCGAGAGCGGACATCAACCGCTCGACCTTCTACCTGCATTTCAAGGACGTGACCGACATCCTTCGCACGACCGAGGACGAGATCATCGAGCACATGCACGAGCATGCGCCGATGCACGAACGGGAGTGCCGCGATCTGCAGGAGATCAAGGGATTCTTTATCGACTTTCTGGAGCAGATCCGGAGCAATCCGCGCATAATGAAGGTGATTCAGGTGCTGTGCAGCGAGCAGGGAGACCCGTATTTTGTACGCAAGCTTCAGACCATGACGTATGAAGCCTTCCTCGACGGCTGGGATATGCACATGATGCCGGAAATGAGCGAGCAGCGGAAGCTGCTTGTGTTTTCGTATATCATTTCGGGCATGGTATCCATGCTGTCCACCTGGGCGACCAGAGCGCAGGACACGCCGACCGAGCAGGTCGTATCGCTTTTGATGGGGTTGATGTGGCACGGACTGGACTGTTTTGCAGCATCCGACCCCAAAAGTGCTTTTCCGACCGAATAAGCCACTTGACATTTCTATGGGAAGATGGTATATTATAACTGCTTCGTAAATAAGCAATGTTTTCCGTCGATAGCATTGCGGATCGGCCCTTTTCGGTGTATTCCGGGAAGGGTCGATCACTTTTTATATAAAAAACTTTGAGGGGGAGAAGGAATTGCACAAACAGGGAGCTTTGCGCGAATTCGGGCACTATGCCGCGATGAACATCCTGGGAATGATCGGCATTTCGTGCTACATTCTCGCGGATACATTTTTTGTCGCACAGGGCACGGGATCGCTCGGATTGGCGGCGCTCAACATTGCCATACCGGCGTACAATCTGATGAACGGCATCGGCCTGATGCTCGGCGTGGGCGCGGCAACGCAGTACACGATCGCGCGGGCGCAGAACGATCAGAGACAGGCGGACAGCGTATTCACGCACGCGGCGGCACTCGGGCTGCTGCTCGGCGTGCTGTTCCTGCTCGGCGGACTGTGCTTTGCGCAGCCGATCGCGCGGCTGCTCGGCGCGGACGCGCAGACACTCGGCATGACGACGACCTACCTGCGCATGCTGTGGTGCTTCGGGCCGTTCTTCGTGATGAACAACGTGCTGCTGGCATTCACGCGCAATGACGGTGCGCCGACCGTTGCCATGTGCGGCATGATCGCGGGCAGCCTGTTCAACATCGTGTTCGATTACATTTTCATTTTCCCGTGCGGACTGGGCATGTTCGGTGCGGCGCTTGCGACCGGCTTTTCGCCGTTTGTCAGCATTCTAGTGCTGCTGACGCACCTGCGGAGACCGTCCCGCGGCTTCCATCTCGTCAAAACGCCGCTGCGCGTCAGCCGTGTGCCGAGCCTGTGCGCGCCCGGTCTGTCCTCGCTCATCGGTGAAATCGCCTCCGGCGTGGTGCTGCTGCTGTTCAATCTGGTGCTGCTGCGCCTCAGCGGCAATACCGGCGTGGCGGCTTACGGCGTGGTGGCCAATCTTGCTCTGGTGGGAATCGCTGTCTTTACCGGACTGTGCACCGGCATACAGCCGCTGGTCAGCCGCAGCTCGGGTCTCGGTGACAGGGAACAGCTGCGGCGGCTGTTCCGCTGGGGCATCTGCACCGCGCTCGGGATTGCAGCCGTGCTGTGCGTGTCGGTTTTCCTCGGCGCGGAGCCGCTGACGGCGGTGTTCAACAGTGAGCATGACCCGCAGCTTGCCGCCTACGCGGAGAGCGGCCTGCGGATCTACTTCACAGGCTTTTTGTTCGCGGGCGTGAACATGGTCACGGCAGCGTTTTTCAGCGCGTCGGATAAGACCGTGCAGGGCTTTGCCATTTCGCTGCTGCGCGGTGTGATTGCTGTGCCGCCGATCCTGTTCCCGCTCGCGTGGGCGCTCGGCGTCGATGGCGTCTGGCTGACGTTCCCGATGGTGGAACTGGTCACGGCGGTCGCCGCACTTGTCTGGGCGCGAAAGTACATCGTTGAGAATTGAGAAGCGGCGTGGTGGCTTGCGTTGGTAAATAGCATTCTTCATTATTGCACGAAAAAAAGGACTGATTCTCTCGAATCAGTCCTTTTCAGCTTGTCGAAAAAGCAATATTCGATTTTTATGCTTCGTGCGGCAGCACGCA
>OGXL01001197.1_pt1 | contig 22111 bp, 18 predicted proteins | sample 1576311 | NCBI WGS metagenome assembly OGXL01 (sample SAMEA3541564, study PRJEB24748) | human gut metagenome | biome: human gut; feature: human-associated habitat; material: faeces | place: China | collected 2012 | reverse complement strand
GATCTACGAAGCCCTGGCAGACTACGGATATCGGGAAGTCGGGCAGGAGTATCTGCAAAATGTACTGGATACGGCAAAACAGCTGGATGCCTATGACAGCGGTCGTATTTACTATTACCTGGGAGATTATCAGAAAGCCTATCTGGCACTGGAAGAAGCCAAGGGTAAGGGTGGAGTGGACAGTTATCTCTACCTGGGGAAAGCTTATGCTGCCACCGGAGATTATAATTATGCATCCAGTGTATACAGCAATTACCTGTCCAAGCAGGGACCGGATGCGGAGATCTATAATCAGCTGGGATTATGTGAGTTGGCGAAAAAGGACTACCAGAAGGCGTTGGAAGCATTTCAGGCAGGAAAGCAGATCGAAGGGAACAGCCTGATGCAGACCTTGTCCTTCAACGAGATTGTAGCATACGAATATCTGCAGGATTATCAGAAAGCGGCAGTGCTGTTAAATGCCTACTTACAAAATTACCCGGACGACCAGGCGGCCATCCGGGAACAGCAGTTTTTATCTACGAGGTAGAGGAGCAATCCTCTGCCTTTTGTCGTAATTGCAGGAGTTCGATATAATCCAAAAAGGATGCCGTGTTCTGGCGACTGAAATGCTGTATGATGTCTACCAGCTCAGCCACGGTCATGCCGGGAGCATACTCTTCATTCAGGGTATCCAGACTATAACGATAGGAAGTACGCCCCAACAGATAATCAACGGTCACTCCGAAATAATCAGCCAGCTGCAGTAATGCTTCCTGATCCGGGAAGTGAATATTGTTCTCATAATTAGAGACGGTGCCAACGGATACTTTTAATATGGCAGCCAGTTCCTTCTGAGCAGGGCATTGCGGCAGTTTTTAAGGAAAAAGAGCGGGGAAGAATTTAACTGTAAAATAGATGATGTAGTATGGGGGAAGCTTTTCCCCTATTTAAAAGGATATACGATGCATGAAATAAAATCCGGTGATACATTATGGGGTATTGCGGCAAATTATGACACCAGTGTATCAGTGATTATGACAGCCAATCCAACAGTAAATCCGCTGGCACTGCGGACCGGAAGTATTCTTGCAATTCCATTCTCTTTTTCGCTTGTAGCAGAAGATGTGGCTTACACTTCTTATCTCAATGACTGGATATTGGAAGGGCTTACGGTACGCTATCCTTTCTTGGTTCAGGGAAATATTGGAAAAAGTGCGATGGGAAAGGAAATTCCCTATCTTCGGATTGGAACAGGAGAGCGGGAAGTCTTTTACAGTGGAGCATATCATGCCAACGAATGGATTACCACACCGGTCCTGCTTAAATTTGCGGAAGAATATGCCCATGCATTTGCGGCGGGACGCATGCTTTATACTGTGCAGGCAGCGTGGCTTTTTTATGGATTTTCCCTGTATCTTGTTCCCATGGTAAACCCGGATGGCGTGGATTTAGTGAATGGGGTATTGGAAGAGGGTGCATCCTTAGAAGAGGCAGAGCGCATTGCAGCTGATTATCCGAAGATTCCATTTCCGGATGGATGGAAAGCCAATATAGAAGGAATTGATTTGAATCTGCAATTTCCGGCGGGCTGGGAAAATGCCAGAAACATTAAATTTGCCATGGGATTTACAACACCGGCACCAAGAGATTATGTGGGAGAGGCTCCCCTTGTGGCACCGGAAAGCCGCAGTGTCTATGAATTTACAAGAGCCCATAATTTTTCGTTAATTCTGGCATATCATGCACAGGGAGAAGTGATTTACTGGCGGTATCTTGACTATGAACCGGCAGATTCCAGAAGAATTGCAGAATACTTTGGCGAGGTCAGCGGATACCGGGTGGAAGAGACACCATCTGCGTCGGGTTATGCTGGTTTCAAAGACTGGTTTATTCAGGAATACAATCGTCCCGGCTATACCATTGAGGTGGGAATGGGTGTAAGCCCGCTTCCAATGAGCCAGTTTGCCGGAATCTATGAAGATAACCGTCTGATTTTAGAAGGCGGAATGACGGAACTTGTGCGATAACCGGGGATGTGTTATATTGTAGCAGAGAAAAGTTGAGGAAACTGGAGCGTAAGATGAACACAGCATACAGCTATGAGATACAGCCGCTGGATGAACATTCCATAAGCATAGAGCGTGTATATGGGACGACACCGGTTGTTGTAATTCCAGAACAGATAGATGGATTCACAGTAAAGAGAATAGGCGCATATTGTTTTTCGGAAAGCAAACATGTTCCGGCAGATGCCGTTACCATCGGCGAAGTGGACAGTTTTATGAAGGCATTATGTGGAAATGATATCGAAGAAATTTCTTTGCCGGATTCCGTGGAACAAATCGGGAATCTGGCATTTTATAATTGCCGCAAATTACGAACACTTACCTTGGGGCGTTTCTTAAAAGAATTAGGAAGCGATGCCTTTATGAACTGCCGGAGCTTAAAGCGGCTGGTGCTTCGTTCTTCCATGGAAGAAGCCAGTGGCGCACAGCTTATCTTAAATCAGGTTCGGGCTGATTTGGAAGTGGAATTTAAGGAAGCCTTATTTTTCTATCCGGAATATTACGATTCCTATGAAGAAATCGGACCGGCACATATATTTGCACTGAATATTGCGGGGGAAGGTTTCCGGGCAAGACAGTGTTTTCATGAGCGGATGGTAGATGCAGCCGCATACGATATGATATTTGAGCGGATCTGCATTGAGGAGAAGATGTGGACTGCAGCCAGAATGGCACTTTGCAGACTGGCATATCCGGTGGAATTAAAGGAAGAAGCCCGTGAACGTTATCTTTCTTATTTAAAAGAACATGCCAGTGAGGTATGCGATGTTTTGATTCAGAAAAAAGATTTAGCATTATTAGAGTTGATATGCCGGCTTCAGGTGATGGAGCGGAGTGGAATCACTGCATTAATCGAGCAGACGGCAGAAGCCGGCTGGGCAGAAGGCAGTGTCAGCTTAAGCAGCTGGCAGCAGAAATATTATAAGGAAGAAGCAGCTTCTTCCTGTTATGATATTGAGTGGTAAAAACGGCAGAAAATTAAGAAAATATGCAGTGGCAGAAAGGAGCAGAAGATGGCGCATATTAAGACCCAGACCGAATGGGAAAATGATATGTCTGTAAAAATCTTGCAGCATGCAAGAAGTGAAATCTATCTGGATTTGCGATATCTTGATGTGGCACTTTCTGCATTGAAGCCTCAGGCAATGGAAGGCTTAGAGACAATGGCTACGGACGGAGAGAGTCTCTTTTTCTCAGCAGGACAGGTAATACGCGTATTCCGGAATAATCCGGCATTTATGAACCGGGCGTACCTGCACACGATATTGCACTGTATTTTTTCACACTTATTTTTAAAAGGAAACAGAGATACGAAGCTTTGGAATCTTGCCTGCGATATTGTAGTGGAGCAGACCATTGACGGCATGGACAAGCCCTGTACCAGGCGCGCATTAAGCTTTCTGCGGCAGCAGACCTATGAAGCGTTGAAGGGTGAGGGGCGGATTTCTGCAGCAGTGGTATACCGCTGGCTGCGGGGAAAATCCATGGAAGAGCTTCTTACCTTAAATCATGAATTTTATACGGATGACCACCGTTTCTGGAAAGAGGAAACCGGCAATGGCGCGGCATCTGCAGCCAGAAATAAATGGAATAAGATAGCAAGGCAGACCAGTATGGCAAAGAAGCGGCATGGAGATGAGCCGGAAAAGGGAGAAGAACTTCTGATGACACAGATCAGTGCTGCGAAAAGCCGCCGGAGTTATAAGGAATTTTTACAGAAATTTTCCATACTACAGGAAGAATTAAAATGCAATCCCGATGAGTATGATTTGAATTATTATACCTATGGGCTGCGGCTTTATAAGAATATGCCCCTGATAGAACCGGTGGAGAGCCGGGAAGTAAAGAAAATCCGGGAATTTGTAGTGGTGGTAGACACCAGTTATTCCACCAGCGGCAGTTTAATCAAAGGCTTTTTAAATGAGACATTTGGCATTTTATCCCAGCAGAACAGCTTCTTTCGAAGATGCAGAATCCGGATTATCCAGTGCGATGATAAAGTGGAAATGGATGAGGTAATCAGCAGTCAGGAAGAAATGGAGCGGCTGCTAAAAAGCTTTCAGGTAGTGGGCGGCGGTAATACGGATTTTCGTCCGGCGTTTACTTATGTAAACCAACTAATCAAAGAAGGAAGCATCCGGCATCTGGATGGACTCTTGTACTTTACCGATGGCAAGGGCATTTATCCGGTAAAGAAGCCGGAATATAAGACCGCATTTTTATTCTTGGGAGCCTATGATGAGACGGCAGTACCACCATGGGCAATGCGGCTGCAGCTGGAGCCGGAAGAGCTGGAACAGAATGCATGAGAGAAATAATATAGATTGGAAGAAAACAGATGAATATCAAACAGGCAAAGGAAGAAATCAAACATACCGTAACAGCATATTTGAAAAAGGATGATGAGGGCAGATATAAGATTCCTCTGATTCGTCAGAGACCGGTCTTATTAATGGGACCGCCGGGAATCGGCAAGACCCAGATTATGGAGCAGATTGCAGAGGAGTGCAAAATCGGACTGGTAGCATATACGATTACCCATCATACCAGACAGAGTGCAGTGGGACTTCCTTTTATCAAAGAAATGGAATTTGCAGGCAAAGAGTATTCCATAACGGAATATACCATGAGTGAGATTATTGCCAGCGTATACCGGAAAATCGAGGAAGGCTGTCCGGAAGGAATCCTTTTCATAGATGAGATTAACTGTGTGTCTGAGACACTGGCACCGACCATGCTGCAGTTTTTGCAGTGCAAGACCTTTGGTAATCAGGCAGTGCCGGAGGGCTGGATTATTGTTGCAGCGGGCAATCCGCCGGAATACAATAAATCGGTGCGGGAATTTGATATGGTAACCTTGGACCGTGTCCGCTGTATGCAGGTAGAGGCAGACCTTGGTGTTTGGAAAGCTTATGCCAGATCAAGACATATCCATGGTGCAATTTTAAGCTATCTTGAGCTTCGTCCAAAGAATTTCTACCGGGTGGAAGCAGATGTAGACGGCTTGCAGTTTGTCACAGCAAGAGGCTGGGAGGACTTAAGCATTCTGATGCAGACCTATGAAGAAATGGGGCTTCCGGTAGATGAAACCGTTGTAGGAGAATTTTTACACCATAAGGATGTGGCAGAGGATGCGGCAGCATATTTTGATTTATACCAGAAATATAAGGATGACTATGGAATTCCGTTAATATTGGAAGGAAAGATTCGGCCGGAAGTATTTGCCCGGATTTATGATGCAGCTTTTGATGAAAGACTCAGCGTGGTCAATCTTTTGTTGGACGGATTACAGAATCTGTTCCGAAGCTATGGAAAAGAAAAGGCTAAGACAGACCGCGACTTTGCAGCCTTGAAAGAGTACCGTAATTCCGAAGGGGCAAAGAAAGAAGTTTTTGAGGAAAAAAAGGCAGCCTTTGATATCCAGAGAAAGACATTAGAAACAATCGAAGAAAAGACCGTAGCAGCCTTAGAGCATGCGTTTGATTTTATGGAGCAGGCATTTGAGGGCGGCCAGGAAATGGTGGTATTTGTAACAGATCTTGCTACCGTGGCAGAATCCGCAAGATTCTTAGCCGAGCACAACTGCGACCGCTATTTACAGTATAATCAGGAGCTGCTGATTGGAAGCAAGCGGGCAGAGCTTTTAGCCGAGCTGAACCGGGACTAGTTGTACAGCGTAAAAAAATGTCAGAAAGGATACCTTTAAACATGAAGAAGCTGGTAATCGGAATTCTTGCACATGTAGATGCAGGAAAGACAACATTATCGGAAAGTATGTTGTATACAAGCGGAAGCATACGCCATCTGGGAAGAGTGGATAATAAGGATGCATATCTTGACAATAATGCCATGGAGCGGGAGCGTGGAATTACGATTTTCTCAAAGCAGGCAGAATTTTCCTGGAAAGATATGGCAATCACTTTATTGGATACACCGGGGCATGTGGACTTTTCTGCGGAGATGGAGCGGACCCTTAAAGTGCTTGATTATGCAGTGCTGGTCATCAGCGGAGCCGATGGTGTGCAGGGACATACCAGAACGCTGTGGCGTCTGTTAAAACTTTATCAGGTTCCGGTATTCTTATTTATCAATAAAATGGATCAGCCGGGAGCGGATAAAGAGGCTCTTTTATGGGAAATCAAGGAGCATTTGGACAGCAACTGCATTGACTTTACACAGGAGCAGAACGAAGGCTTCTATGAAGAGGCGGCTATGTGCGAAGAAGCAGCCATGGAGAAATTCTTATCGGAAGGAAGTCTTGCATCCAAAGACCTTGCACAAATGATTGCAAAGCGGGAACTTTTCCCCTGCTATTTTGGCTCTGCATTAAAGGTGCAGGGTGTGGAAGAACTGTTAGACGGGCTTTACGAATATGGCAGGACACCGCAGTATCCGGATAAATTTGGTGCTAAAATCTTTAAGATTGCAAGAGAAGAACAGGGAAACCGGCTGACTTATCTTAAAGTGACCGGAGGAACTCTTCGTGTAAAGGACATGCTTAATGGCAAAGCCGGAGAAGAAGAGTGGGCGGAAAAGGTCAATCAGATCCGTATTTATTCCGGAGAAAAATATGAGGCAGTATCCGAGGCGGCAGCAGGTACAGTCTGTGCTGTTACCGGACTGACAAAGACTTATCCGGGAGAAGGGCTTGGCATAGAAGAAGAATCAATTCTTCCGGTCTTAGAGCCGGTACGCAGTGTAAAACTGGTTTTGCCGAAGGAAGTTCCGGTGGCGGTTATGCTGCCAAAATTAAAGCAGTTAGAGGAAGAAAATCCGGAATTGCATATTGTATACCGGGAAGAAACCGGAGAGATTCTCATTAAGCTGATGGGCGAAGTACAGCTTGAAATTTTACAGAAACTGGTAAAAGAACGCTATGGCATAGTAGTGGATTTTGGCGAAGAAAAGATTATTTATAAAGAAACCATCCGCAATACTGTAGAAGGAGTCGGACATTTTGAACCACTGCGCCATTATGCGGAAGTGCATCTTCTGTTAGAACCGGGTGAGCGCGGAAGCGGACTGTGTTTTCAGACAGACTGCAGTGAAGATATTTTAGATAAAAACTGGCAGCGGCTGATACTGACCCATCTTGCAGAGCGGGAACATAAGGGCGTATTAACCGGTTCTGCCATTACTGATATGAAGATTACCGTAGTGTCCGGCCGGGCACATCCAAAGCATACCGAAGGCGGCGATTTCAGGCAGGCAACTTACCGTGCTATAAGGCAGGGACTGATGGAAGCAGATTCTGTACTGCTTGAGCCTTATTATGCATTTCGTCTGGAAATACCGGAAGAATGTCTGGGTCGTGCAATGCATGATATGGAGCAGCGTAACAGCAGAATGGACGCTCCGCAGATAGAAAATGGAATGGCACTGCTCACCGGAAGCGGCCCGGTATCGAAGCTTTCGGATTATCAGAAGGAATTAAATACCTATGCCAAAGGGCGTGGCAAATTCTTCTGCACATTGCAGGGCTACGAGGTGTGCCAGAATCAGGATGAGGTGGTAGAAGCTATCGGTTATCAGCCGGAGGCAGATTTATATAATACATCAGATTCCGTATTCTGTGCCCACGGAGCGGGCTATCTGGTGCCGTGGTATGAAGTAAAAGAGCACATGCATATGCCATCTGTTTTAGAAGAAGATGGCGGCACAAAAGAAGAACGGATAAAAGTCCACCGTCCCGGCGTAGTAGAGGACTGGGTAGATACCGATGAAATCGATGCTATTTTAGAAAAGACCTTCTATGCCAACCGGCAGGAAGGAAAACGCAAAAACGGTGTTGTGCGAAAACGCAAAGCAGAAAACAATGCACCAACCGTCCGCACTTACCACAAGCCGGAAAAACTGGAACGCTATCTACTGGTGGATGGCTACAATGTAATTTATGCCTGGAAGGATTTACATGAACTGGCAGAAGTGAATCTGGATGGAGCCAGAGGCAAATTGCAGGACATTCTCTGCAACTATCAGGGCATCTTTGGTGGCGAAGTCATTGTGGTGTTTGATGCATACCGCCTGACCGGACATAAGACAGAACAGTTGGACTATCACAATATCCATATTGTCTTTACGAAGGAAGCAGAAACGGCAGACCAGTACATTGAACGCTTTGCCCACGAACATCACAATCATTATGATGTAACGGTTGCAACCTCCGATGGCTTAGAGCAGATGATTATCCGCGGCCAGGACTGCAAGCTGATATCTGCCCGGGAGTTTGAACAGGAAGTAAAACGGGCGAACAGCGCCATGTGGGATAATTACCGGAATGGACAGAATATTTTCTGATAAATATTGCCATGGCATGGAAAAAAAGCTATGATAGAAAAAGAGTTTCACTCGGGTGATTAGAAAAGATAAAATCAGATAAATGGTATTGTTGCTGCCATTGGGGGATGTTTTCTTTTGATGAACAGGAAATGTCCTATCGTTCTTAGATACGCATTTTGCTTGTAGTAGACTGTCTTTCCGCCTGCTTTGACGGGATATCTGCACTGTCCGCCGGAGGCGGATGCCACAGCAAGCCTGCAAGGGGCACTAAGAATTTCGATAAAGTTACGAATTCGTCCGGCAACCGGCGCATATTCGCATCCATGCTTAAGATGCGCCTCACTGGCGCATCCCTGTGCCAGTGTTGCCGGTTTGCCGACGAAATTCCAAGTGCCCCTAGCAGTCTGCTCCATGCATCCGCATTCCGGCGCACAGCACAGATATCTTGTCAAACATTGGAAAGACCGGCTAAATCACAAAAGCAAAATGCAGTGTCTTAGAACGATGGCATTTCCTGTTACAAAAGGAACACCGCCAATGACGGCAACGATAGATTTATTTTGGTTCGGTCTTTTCTAATCACCCGAACAGAATCATTTCGAACAGAAGGAGAGAAGACATGGAAGGAAAAGGAAGAATAACAGGACATACAGGATTATTGGCATTGATCGGTTCCCCGGTAGGACACTCAGGCTCCCCGGCAATGTATAACTATAGCTTTGAAAAATTAGGATTAGACTATGCATACGTAGCATTCGACATAAAAGTAGAAGAAGTAAAGGCAGCCTTGGATGCCATGCGCCTTTTCCACATGCGTGGCTGCAATGTAACGATGCCATGTAAGACAGAAGCTGCAAAATATATGGATGAGCTTTCACCGGCAGCCCGGATTATCGGAGCAGTCAATACCATAGTAAATGAAGATGGAAAATTAATCGGACATATGACAGACGGTGAAGGATTTGTAGGCAATTTAAGAGACCATGGAATTGAGATAAAAGGAAAGAAAATCACAGTAGCAGGAGGCGGCGGAGCAGCCACTGCCATTCAGGTACAGTGTGCGCTGGACGGGGCAAGAGAAATCAGCATTTTCAATATCAAAGATGACTTCTTTGAAAGAACACTGGAAACAGCAGAGAAGATTAGAAAAGAAGTGCCGGGCATTGTGGTAAATGTGTATGACATTGCAGACACTGCAAAGATGACAGAAGAGATTCAAAGCTCTGACATTTTTGCCAATGCAACCATTGTTGGAATGAAACCGATGGAAAAAGAAAGCGTTGTGAAAGATACATCCGCATTCCGTCCGGGACTGGTGGTTGCAGATGCCGTTTATAATCCGGAAGAGACAAGATTACTCCGGGAAGCAAAAGAAGCAGGCTGCACCTGCCTCAATGGAAAAGGAATGTTACTGTGGCAGGGTGTTGCTGCATTCCGCCTGTACACCGGAGAAGAGATGCCGGTACGGGAAGTAAAAGAGAAGTTTTTCCAGTAGGATAAGGAGTAAGAAATGGAGCAGACGGTAGTCAGAATCAGGACATTGGAAATCGGAAGCGGAATGCCAAAGATTTGTGTTCCGGTTGTAGGAAAGACGGAAAAAGAAATATTAGAGGGCGCAGAGCGGGCGAAGGCTGCAAAACCGGATCTGGTGGAATTTCGTGTGGACTGGTATGAAGAAGTTGCAGACAGTAAAAAAGTAGTAGCACTGTTAGAAAAACTTCGTAAATGTTTGGGAGAACTGCCGGTTTTATTTACTTTCCGAAGCAGCAGGGAAGGCGGAGAAGCTGCCTTAAGCGTCGGCAAATATCAAAGCTTAAATGAAGCAGCAATTGCATCCGGCTTTGTGGACTGCGTGGATGTGGAATTATTTTCCGGGGATGCTGTTGTAAAGGCAGTAGTAGCGGAAGCACATAGCAATAATGTAAAAGTCATTGCATCCAATCATGATTTTGAAAAAACACCGGCAGCAGAAGAACTCCTTGCCAGACTTCAGAAAATGGAAGCACTTGGCGCAGATATTCCAAAGATTGCCGTTATGCCACAAAGCAGCAAGGATGTTTTAACACTGCTTACGGTAACGGAAAGCTGGAGGGAAACAGGGAAGACACCTGTTATTACCATGTCTATGGCAGGAGAGGGCTTAATCAGCCGTCTTTGCGGAGAAATCTTTGGCTCGGCAGTTACCTTTGGCGCAGCCGGAAAGAGCAGCGCACCGGGACAGATAGATGCAGAAGAACTGCGGCAGATATTGGAAATCATACATCAGAATAGCAATAGACAGTAAAAATAATAGAGAAGAATTTCAATCGATATTTGGAATCATACATATGGAAAGGAATTAGAAAATGGCAGAGAATATTTTTCTGATTGGATTTATGGGAGCCGGGAAAAGCACCATAGCAAAAGTATTAAAAGAGAAATTAAATGTTCCTCTTTGCGAAATGGATGAAATGATTGCAGAGCAGCAGAAAATGGCTATCTCTGACATTTTTGCACAGTATGGTGAAACACATTTCAGAGATTTGGAGACACAGCTTGTAAAAGATATTTCAGAAAAAGACGGTGTCATCGTATCCTGCGGTGGCGGTGCAGTGCTACGGGAAGAAAATGTATCTTTTATGAAAGAAAATGGCAGAATCGTTCTGTTGTCTGCTACACCGGAAACCATTTATGAGAGAGTCCGTTACAGCAAGGACCGCCCAATTTTAAATGGACATATGAATGTGGAGTACATCCGTGAACTGATGGAGAAACGCCGCAGCCGCTATGAAAGTGTTGCAGACCTTGCGGTGGTAACAGACGGCAGGAGTGCAGAGACAATCGCAGATGAGATTATTGTAAAGTTAAGAGAAGCATAATGGAAATGAGAGAGTATATAGAAGCAATCGCAGAAAGCTGCAGGAAGCTGATTATCAGTAAGCCTGCCACAAAGCAGGAAGAGTATCGTAAAATTATCGTACAGAAAAAGGAAGCCTTTTTCCAGATGGAAAAATATACGGACAAGCAGGTATTTCATGAGAATCTGTCCGTAGAAGAATTAGAGGCAGCATTGGAAGAACTGATGCAGAATCATTTTCGCCAGCTCAATGGATTTGATACAGAAGCAGAGCATATTCTTCTGGTATCCAAAAAGGGAGTGCCATCTTATAAAAGGAAAAAGCTGCAGAATGCAGTAAATGAGACTGCAACCCATAACCGGAAGAAAAATTATCTCTTAGAAGAAGGTAAGGTCATTCCGCCGTTGGTGGATATGGGAATTTTTACTGCAGAGGGCAAAATCGTCCGCACCATGTATGATAAGTTTAAGCAGATTAACCGTTTTGTTGAAATCATCGATGATTATGTGAAGGACTGCAAAAAGGAGAAGCTTCATATCATTGATTTCGGCTGCGGTAAGTCCTATCTTACTTTTATTATGTACTACTACTTTACGGAAGTGCGCAAGATTCCAGTAGAGATTGTGGGACTGGATTTAAAGAAAGATGTCATAGAAAAATGTAATCAGGCAGCAAAAAAATACGGATATGACACCCTGCATTTTGAACTGGGAGATATCAATGGCTACAAAGCACCGTTTCCGGTGGATATTGTAGTATCTTTGCATGCCTGCGATACCGCAACGGATTTTGCCTTATACAATGCCATCAGCTGGGATGAGGAAATGATTTTCTCCGTGCCATGCTGCCAGCATGAATTAAATGAGCAGATGGAGAGCGAAAAGCTGCATCTGATGACCCGTTATGGCATTATCAAAGAGCGTTTTGCAGCACTGACAACGGATGCAATCCGTGCCAACCTCTTAGAGTGCTGCGGATACAAGAGCCAGGTCTTAGAATTTGTGGATTTGTCCCATACGCCAAAGAATCTTCTGATCCGGGCGAGAAAGGCAAAGATTTCAAAGGAGCATAAGCAGAAGCTTTTAAAAGAAGTGGATGCCATGTGCGAAGAATTCCAGCTAAAACCGTTACTCTACGGATTACTGCAAGTGGATGAAGGGAGAAATACGGATGCATTCAGAACAGGAAAATAATAGTTTCCCGGCAGAGTTTTTAGAGAGAATGAAAGAAATGTTAGGGGAAGAGTACCCGGCATTTTTCGAAAGCTTAGGGCAGGAGCGGCAGCAGTCGTTCCGGATTAATACAGGGAAAACCAGTGTATCAGAATTTTTACAACAGACAGATTGGAAGCTAAAACCGGTTCCATGGTGTGAGACCGGTTTTTATTATGGAAAAGAGATTCGTCCGGGAAAACATCCTTATCACAATGCCGGTGTGTATTATATTCAGGAGCCGTCGGCAATGGTACCGGCAGAATGTCTTAAGGCACAGCCGGGGGATATCATCTTAGACCTCTGTGCAGCTCCCGGTGGAAAGAGTACCCAGATTGCGGCAGCTATGAAGGGGGAAGGAATCTTAATCTGTAATGAGATTCATCCGGCGAGAGCGAAGATTTTATCTGAAAATATTGAGCGGATGGGAATTAAAAATGCATTGGTATTAAATGAGACACCGGAGCAGCTGGCAGAGCGTTTTCCGGTCTGCTTTGATAAAATCATGGTGGATGCACCATGCTCCGGGGAAGGTATGTTCCGGAAGAATGAAGAGGCCGGAAATGAGTGGAGCCTTGACAATGTGAAGCTGTGTGCCGACCGGCAGGACGGCATTTTAGACTGTGCGTATGAGATGTTAAGACCCGGCGGCAGGATGGTATATTCCACCTGCACCTTTGCACCGGAAGAGGATGAAGGGAGCGTGCACCGTTTCTTAGAACGTCATCCGGACTGCCGGATTGCAGAAGGAATTGACAGTGAAGGCTTCATTCATGACAAAGAAGGCTGCATCCGACTGTTTCCGCATAAAATCGAAGGCGAAGGACATTTTGCAGCAGTGATAACGAAAGCAGGCGAAGGTTATGGCGGCTTTGGACTGACGGAAAAGGGCATAAAGGAAAAAGACTGCCCGGAATATCTTTCTTTTGTAAAAGAGAGTTTAAAAGAAAAACCTCAGGGAGCATTGCTTAAATTTGGAGAGCAGCTCTATCTGATGCCGGAAGGATTTCCTGCTTTAAAGGGGCTGAAGGTATTACGGCCGGGACTGCATCTTGGCACCTTAAAAAAGAACCGTTTTGAACCATCCCATGCACTGGCACTTGCCATGCAGCCACAAGAGGCATTTCATGTTGCCATGCTTTCTTCTGGCAGCCAGGAAATCAGACAGTATCTGATGGGACAGACTTTTTCATGGGGAGGAGAAAAGGGCTGGTATTTAATCTGCGTAGATGGCTACAGCATCGGCTGGGGCAAGCTGGCAGGTGGAATCATGAAGAATCATTATCCGAAAGGGCTTCGTATGGTGGATATTATCTGAAAAGAGAGAATCTGAAAAAAGCTGCTTAAAATAAAACAAAATTAAGGAAATATTAATAAACACCGGGAATATCTGCTTGTGATTTAAAAGAAAATCGAATATGATTATTAAGTCGGAAAAAATAGAAAGTTAGAAAATTATGTGTGAAGAGACAAAGTTGGGAAAATTTTATCAAAAATACATAGCAAAATGGATACCATCATACGGACCACTGCCATTGGCATGGTGTGCCATTTTTAATACCATTATTTATTGGGGCACCCAGAGGCTGATGGCAAATGCAAAGCATTATGACCTGACCAGCAATCTGGACAGGAGTATTCCTTTTGTAAAAGAGTGGATTATTCTGTATGTTTTATTTTTTGCGTTCAGTTTAATAAATTATATTCTGGTATCGAGAGAAGATAAGGAAACATTTTTCCGTTTTGCAACAGCGGATATGTTGTCAAGAGTAATCTGCTGTATCTTCTTTATATTGCTTCCAACCACGAATATCAGACCGGAAGTGACAGGGCATGATTTCTGCAGCTGGCTGGTGCGTTTTATCTATGCATCGGATGCACCGACGAATCTCTTTCCATCCATCCATTGTCTGGTAAGCTGGTTCTGCTTCATCGGAGTAAGAAAGAGCCGTAAGATACCGGGCTGGTACAAAGGATGTTCTTTTGTGATGGCAGCATTAATTTGTGCATCCACCCAGTTTACCAAACAGCATTATATGATTGACCTGGTAGCAGGCATTTTTCTGGCAGAATTCTGCTGGTTTGTATCAAAGCATACCGGAATGTACCATCCGGTAATGAAAGTTTTTGATAAAATCGGAAGAAAGATATTCGGGGTGAAGCATTATGATGAGTAAGAAAAAAGGAATACTGAATGCAGTTTTTCTTATTACCGTATTTGCAATTACCATATATGCAATCTTTCATGGACAGGATTTAGGTGAATTGTTCGGCTATATCCGGAATACGGATTACCGGTACTGGCTTGTTGCGGTGGTCTGCGTAGTATTCTTTATCTGCAGTGAATCTGTTATCATATATTATATGATGCGAAGCATCCGGCAGAAGATAAAACTTATGCATTGTTTCCTGTATTCCTTTGTTGGATTCTTTTTCAGCTGTATTACACCATCGGCAACCGGAGGACAGCCGGCACAGATTTATTATATGAAAAAGGATAAGCTGTCCATACCGGTATCGACACTGGTTTTAATGATTGTAACCATTACTTATAAACTGGTGCTTGTGGTGATTGGCGCATTGGTTGTAATCATTCGTCCGGCACAGATTATGCATTATCTTGAGCCGGTGCTGGGATGGTGTTATCTGGGACTTTTATTAAATGTCTTTTGTGTGGCATTTATGATGTTTCTGGTTTTCCATCCGACACTGGCAGCTAATATGATGGATGCCATCATAAGAGGACTTGGCAAAATTCATCTGATGAAGCGTACTGAATATTACCGGGAAAAAATGGCAAATGCCATGAAGCAGTATCAGGATGTGGCAGGTTATTTCCGTACCCATAAATTGGTCGTAACCAATGTATTTCTGATTACCGTAGTACAAAGACTGTTACTCTTTTTTGTAACATATCTGACCTGCCGTTCCTTCGGAATCAATGGAACAGGGATGGTAACCATTGTTGTATTACAGGGAATGATTTCCGTTGCGGTGGATATGCTTCCGTTACCGGGAGGAATGGGAATCAGTGAATCACTGTTTTTATCTATTTTTGCACCAATCTGCGGCACACTGACATTGCCGGCGATGGTGGTAAGCAGGGGACTCAGTTATTACACAGAATTAATTTTAAGCGCAGTTATGACAGTCGTAGCACATTTTACGATAGGAAGACCGCATAAACAGAAGAGGGAAGAAAGGTAGAGGGAAAAATGATAGGTTTTTATGATTATACAGTAGTACTTACATATATTAGTCTGATGTGTTCTGTTTTTGGAATTACTCAGGCAATTGGAGGACATTACAGAACAGCAATTATCTGTCTGGCATTATCCGGATTATTTGATATGTTTGATGGAAAGATTGCAAGAACCAAAAAGAACCGTACTGATGATGAAAAATTATTTGGCGTTCAGATTGATTCCCTTTGCGATGTAGTCTGCTTTGGTGCGTTCCCGGCAGTAATCTGTTATGTGCTTGGTGTAAGAGGTATTCTTGGAACCATTGTTCTGGCATATTATTGTGTCTGCTCCGTGATTCGTCTTGGATTCTTCAATGTGTTGGAAACCAACCGCCAGAGAGTAGAAGAGGGTGCCAATAAATATTATCACGGACTGCCGATTACAACGATGGCAATCGTACTGCCACTGGCATTTATGCTGAACTTTGTAATTGCAGAGCGTGAATTCAGTGTGTTACTGCTCTTTGTTTTGGCAGTAGTTGGCACCTTATTTATTGTAGATTTTAAATTGAAAAAGCCATCCAATGCATTTCTTGCAGTTTTGGTTATCCTTGTGGCATGTGCAGTAATTGCAATCTTCCTATTCTCAAAATATCATATTTCGCTGTGCTTTCCGGGACTGGAGAATTCCATTTTAGATCGTCTGATGAGGTAGAAATTGTGTCGGATGAGACCGGCATTATGTTCAATGAGCCGGAAATGGGATGTAACGTGACAGAAAATGCGTAACATTTCCTGCAATAAGGAAAAATGAGGAGGAAACGAGGATGCGTTGTGTAGATCGGAATGGAAATGAAATTGGTGAGAATGCAGCACAGGGCAGAGTGTTAAAGGCATTGTATGAGACGGCTGCCGGAAGAATTTTACTTGGAATTCTGGTGAAACCCTTTGTTTCCAAAGCAGGTGGATTCCTTTTGAACCAGCCGGTATCAAAGGCTGCAATTGCACCATTTATAAAAAAGAATCATATAGATATGACAGATTATGAGGAACGGGAATACCGTTCCTATAATGATTTTTTTACCAGAAAAATCAAGCCGGGACACCGGAAATTTGACCGTGTTAAGGAGAATTTCTGTGCACCCTGCGATAGCAGGCTCAGTATATATCCCATTACAGCAGAGGGAAAAGTCTGCGTCAAGGATACGGAATATACCATGGAGAGTCTTTTCCGTAGCAGGAAAATCGCCCGTCATTATGAGGGCGGAACCCTTTGCATTTTCCGCCTGACGGTAGATGATTATCATCATTACAGCTTTGTGGATGATGGCAGAATGGGGTACATCTATAGGATTCCGGGTGTTTTTCATACGGTAAATCCGCTGGCGGGAGAAATATATCCGATTTATAAGGAAAATACCAGAGAATTTTCTGTGCTGAAAAGTCAGCATTTTGGAAATATTTTAATGATGGAAGTGGGCGCACTTATGGTAGGCAGAATCTGTAATGAGAAAGAAAACTGCCCGGTGCACCGTGGAGAAGAAAAAGGTAAATTTGAATTTGGCGGTTCTACGGTAATTTTGTGTCTGGAAAAAGACAGGGTAGAACTGGACGCAGATATTGTGTATAATTCCAATAAAGGAGTCGAGACGAAAGTCCGGCAGGGGGAAAAGATTGGAAGGATGTCAGAATGGAAGCGCATGAAGTATTAGAACAGGTGAAAAGCGGAAAGATGACCGTAGAAGAAGCGGAGCAGTTTTTTAAAAGGGAACCATTTGAAGAGATGGGCTATGCAAAGATAGACAGCCATCGGAAAGTGCGTTCCGGTTTTGCAGAAGTGGTATTCTGTCAGGGAAAACGGGATGAGTTTCTTCTTGAAATCTTTCAGAGAATATACAAGGATGAAGGCGAGGTCATGGGAACCAGGGCGTCTTTGGCACAGTATGAGCTGTTGCACAAGGAATTACCGCAGGTTACCTATGACCCTGTTTCTCGTATATTAAAAATTGAAAAAAAGGATAAAAAACGCAGTGGACTGATAGCGGTATGTACGGCTGGAACGGCAGATATTGCAGTGGCAGAAGAGGCTGCGCAGACGGCAGAGTTTTTCGGAGCCAATGTGGAACGTATTTATGATGTGGGAGTCAGTGGAATTCACCGTCTCCTTTCACGGCTTGAGGTAATCCAGAAAGCCAACTGTGTTGTTGCAGTGGCTGGTATGGAAGGAGCACTGGCAAGCGTTTTAGGCGGACTGGTAAGCAGGCCGGTAATCGGTGTACCAACCTCCGTAGGCTATGGAGCGAATATGGGAGGCATTTCTGCATTGCTTACCATGATTAATTCCTGTGCCAATGGTGTTGCAGTGGTAAATATTGATAATGGTTATGGTGCAGGCTATCTTGCAACACAGATAAACAGACTGGGGGTACATGATGAAGAAGCGTAGTTTATATCTGGACTGCCATACTGGAATCAGTGGTGATATGGTAGTGGCAGCTTTACTGGATGCAGGAGCAGACAGAGAAGTCTTAGAAACTGTTTTAAGGAGCATTCCGGTATCCGGCTTTGGGATTGCAATCAGCAGAGTACAAAAGGCGGCCCTGTCGGCATGTGATTTTAAGGTCATCTTAGATGCCGCCCATGAGAATCATGATCATGATATGAAGTATTTATATGGGAAGGAAGAATCGCACGCACATGGAGGGCATTTCCATTCGGAAGAATCATACACCCATGGGGAACATCATCATCACGAACACCGCGGTCTGACGGAAATTTATTCCATAATCGATGGCACGAATATGCTTGATAGTGCCAGGACACTTGCTGAGAAAATATTTAGGATTTTAGCAGAAGCGGAAGCAAAAGCCCATGGTGTTCCGGTGGAAGAAGTACATTTTCATGAAGTGGGAGCCTTGGATTCAATCGTAGATATTATTGCAGCGGCAGTTTGTGTTGATAATCTTGGAGTAGATGAGGTCATTATTCCTGCCCTGTGGGAAGGGGAAGGAACGGTGCGCTGTCAGCATGGAATCCTGCCGGTTCCGGTTCCGGCAGTGACTAACATAGTGATGGAATATGGAATCCTGCTTGGAAAAATCGGTGAACCGGGAGAATATGTGACTCCGACAGGGGCAGCAATTGCAGCGGCTATCTGTACGTCAAGAGAGCTGCCGGAATGTTACCGGATTGTGGGAAACGGACTGGGCGCCGGAAAGCGGGACTATAAGCGGCCGGGACTGCTCCGGGCATTGTTGCTGGAAACAGAAGAACCGGTCTATGAAAGTGATTCTATTTTAAAACTGGAATGTAATATCGATGACTGTACCGGGGAAGCACTGGGCTATGCCATGGAGCTTTTACTGGAAAATGGCGCAAGAGATGTCCATTATATACCGGTCTATATGAAGAAAAACCGCCCGGCATATCAGTTGACAGTAATCTGCAGAAAAGAAGACCGGGAAAAATTAGAAGCAATTATATTTCGTGAGACAACAACCATTGGAATCCGCTATGTAGAAATGGTGCGGACGATTCTGCCAAGAAGGACAGAAAAGCGGCAGACCTCCTACGGTGAGGTGGTGGTTAAAATATGTGAGGGTGAAGGAGAAGTGCGTATTACTCCGGAGTATGAATCCATCCGGGAGCTATGCAGAGAGAGAGGACTTTCTTTTCAGAAGGTATATGATGATGTATTGCAGGAGTTGAAATAAGGATACGAAAAGGATGAGGTTAAAAGGATGCATACGAAAACAGATTTGTTAAAAGGCAATATTTTAAAATCATTGATTTTATTTGCAATTCCACTTATTATTTCAAATTTATTTCAGCAGCTCTATAATGCGGCAGATACCATGATAGTAGGCCATTTTCTGGGTGATGAATCGCTGGCAGCAATCGGTGCATGTGCAGCGGTTTATGAACTGCTGGTAGGATTTGCACTGGGGTTTGGAAATGGACTTGGCATGGTAGTGGCAAGAAGCTTTGGTGTAGGAGATAAAGACTTGTTAAAGCGTGCAGTTGCTGGCTCTTTGGTAATTGGAGCAGCGGTGACGGCTGGTGTAATGTTGATTGCGCAGATTGGACTTCGTCCGCTTCTGGTCTTGTTACATACACCATCAGAAATCATCGGGGAATCCTATTCTTATATTTATATTGTAACAATCTGTGTCGGAGTAATGTTTGCATATAATCTGTTGTCCGGACTGCTTCGTGCAATTGGAAATAGTTTTATGCCGCTGGCGTTTCTGATTATTTCGTCCGTTATCAATATTGTACTGGATGTTCTTTTTATTACACAGTTTCAGATGGGAATCCGTGGTGCAGCAGTGGCAACGGTGGTAGCACAGGGAATTTCTGCAGTATTATGTGCCATTTATATTATGAAAAAATGTAAGCTTTTAATACCGGCACGGGAGCATTTTAAAGTAGATGGACCACTTTACCGGGAACTGACAGGCCAGGGGCTTTCCATGGGCTTTATGTTAGCCATTGTATCTACAGGAACAGTAATCCTGCAATATGCCATCAATCAGCTGGGTTATCTGATTATTGCGGGACATACAGCAGCACGAAAATTAAACAGTTTTTGTTCGTTGCCATTAATGCCACTGGCAATGGCAACAGCAACCTTTGTATCCCAGAACCGGGGAGCAGACCAGCGCGACCGTATCCTTAAGGTAGTGCGGTATGCCATGATACTGTCTGTTGGCTGGGCAGTATTTATTACCGTTATTGTTGCATTTGCCGCACCTTCCCTGATTGCATTGCTCTCCGGCTCATCCGAAAGTGTAGTTCTTGAAAATGGTGCAAGATATATCCGCTGGAATACACCGTTTTATTCGGTGCTTGGAATTCTTATGGTACTTCGAAATGTGTTACAGGGACTTGGCAAAAAGGTAGTGCCACTGGTTTCAAGCATGATAGAGCTGGTAGGAAAAATTGCATTTGTTCTATTGTTTATCCCAATCTTGAAATATTTTGGTGTAATTATCTGTGAGCCGGTTATCTGGTGCCTGATGTGTATACAGCTTGTCATATCTTATTACAGAGACCCGTATATACGTGGAAAGGAAGAAAAGAAATGAAGCTTGGAATCGTAGGAACAGGAACTATCGTAGAAGAAGTACTTCCGGTATTGCAGCAGGTAAAAGGGCTTTCCTGCTATGGAATTTGTGGAACAAAGCGCAGTGAAGCAAAAGCAGAAAAACTAAAAGAACAGTATCAGATGAAGCTTGCAGTAAGTGATTATGAAAAGCTTCTGGATTCGGAAATTGATACTGTCTATATTGCTGTGCCAAATCTTTTACATTTTGAAATGGCAAAAGAAGCAGTTCTTCGTGGAAAACATGTTATTGTAGAAAAACCCATGACAGCCAATGAAAGACAGGCAGAGGAGCTTTGTGCCCTTGCAAAGAAGCAGGGAGTATTTTTGTTTGAAGCCATTACTACAAGGTATCAGCCGAACTATCAGTTTATCAAAGAGCAGTTACCGACGATTGGAAAAATCAAAATGGCAGTCTGCAATTTCAGTCAGTATTCCAGAAAGTATGACCGTTTCCAGAATGGAGAAAACTTTCCTGTTTTTGATGCAAAGCAGGCAGGTGGAGCTTTGATGGATTTAAACTTATATAATATCCAGTATTTAGAAGGCTTGTTTGGAGAACCGCAGTCTGTGCATTATACCGCAAACACGGAAAAAGGAATTGACACCAGCGGTGTCGCAATTTTATCTTATCCCGGCTTTCAGGCAGTTGCAATAGGCGCAAAGGACTGTCAGGGACAGCCGGAATATCGCATTGAAGGAAGCGAAGGCTACATTGCCCAGAACAGCCCGTGTAATGTCTGCGGCGCAGTGACAGGCGGCGTTGCGGCATTGAGCTGTAAATATGTAGAGGGAGACGGAGGACACACCAGCCCGACATTGATGCAGAAAGTGAAGACTTACATCCGTCTTGTAAAGACGGAATACGGCTCGGAACAGTGCAAGATGCTGAAACCACAGTTTTTCTCAAAAGAAGAGCGGTGTTATCAGACGATTCTCCGGATTGCGGAAGTGTTGGACCGTGTGGATCAGATGGAGGCTTAATAAGAATGAGCGATATTGTAAAAAATGGTCGTCCGGAATCGGAAGGCGCGATTATCTTTTGCAAAACCGGAATATATGGAAAAATATCTGGATATTACACCGGGGTCGCTGAGTATATTAGGATTAATGAATGACCGGGAAAAGAAAGTACGTCTTTTGATCGATGCGGATGTGTTAAAAGAAGAATGGTTCGGATGCCATCCGTGTATCAATACTTCCAGCTTGAAAATGCGGATGCAGGATGTGGAGAATGTATTGATCCCGGCGTTAGGTCATGAACCACAGATTGTAGAATTGCATGTATAAGGCGAGAATAGGATGAGTGTATAGAACAAGGGCAGAAATGATATATAAATTGGGCAGGATACGCGTATTTCATTTTGAATATGGAAGATATAATCAAACAAAAATAAATACGCGGAGGACAGAGAATAATGAGAGTAAAACAGATTGTGAATGTAGAC
>OGXL01001194.1_pt1 | contig 22135 bp, 22 predicted proteins | sample 1576311 | NCBI WGS metagenome assembly OGXL01 (sample SAMEA3541564, study PRJEB24748) | human gut metagenome | biome: human gut; feature: human-associated habitat; material: faeces | place: China | collected 2012 | reverse complement strand
TGCTTCCCAAGGCTGAATCTGAATCATTCTTGCTTCTGGTACAGAAACATTGGCAACCTGCTGGATTGGTGTAGGTGTTCCATAATAATCAACTCTTAATCTGTCAAGAATATGTGGATTAGCTCTTCCGGCTCTTATTGTTACATATTCTTCCTTTAAGTTGTCAACTGACTTCTGCATTCTTCCTTCAATATCTTTAATATTTTCCATAAAATCCTCCATTAATATTATATTAATCAACAGTTACTACTGTTCCATTAAACTTTCCTGATAAAGCATTAACTATGCTGTTCTCTTCTTCGAGTCCGAATACCATAAGAGGCATCTTATTCTCCATACACATAACTGAAGCTGTCATATCAATAACTCCAAGCTTCTTCTCAACAACTTCGTTGATTGAGATTGTATCATACTTCTTAGCCTCTGGATTTAGCTTAGGATCGCTGTCATATATTCCATCAATCGCCTTAGCAAGAAGAATAGCATCTGCATCAAGCTCAATAGCTCTTAATACAATACCTGTATCTGTTGAGAAATATGGATGACCTGTTCCTCCTGCAAAGAATACAACCATGCCTTTCTCAAAATACTTATTAGCTCTGTCCTTAGAGAAAAGCTTTGTCATGCTTCCACATTCGAATGGTGTAAGAATATTAGTCTTAAGTCCCTGTGAACGGAATATCTCTGAAACATATATACAGTTCATAATTGTTGCAAGCATACCTATCTGGTCAGCCTTAGTTCTGTCAATATTATCATTAGAACGGCCTCTCCAGTAGTTACCACCACCAATAACTACACCAACATCTGTTCCTTTATTAACTATTGTCTTAACCTGATTAGCAATATTCTCTATAAGCTCATCATTGTAGCCGCCCTCTTTCTTAGCAAGAGCCTCACCACTAAGTTTAAGTATTACTCTTTTAATGTTATCCATACGTGCCTCCAGTTATTTATTCTTTTTTCCTTTAATGTCAAATATACTTTCCATATTAACATCCGCATAACACTGTGAGCAGCGTCCGTCAATTGTTGCTCCATTATTAATCTGTACTGACTTTGACTTAATATCTCCAGAAATTATAGCAGATGAATCAATTATCACAGGTCCATGTACATCTATATCGCCCTTAACAGCTCCACCAATAACCGCAGATGTAGCAGTTATATTACCTACAACTACAGTTCCCTGTCCAATCTTTACAGCACCTTTTGCCTCTATATCGCCATCAACCTGTGCGTCATTCGCAAAAAATTCGTTAGCTTTAGAACTTCCTGTAATAGAACCGCTTACTGTAAGTTTTCCTCTGCATGTAACATTACCTTCTACTGTACCAAATAAATCAATAGAACCTAATGAGTCAAGATCTCCCTTTATTGAAAGTCCCTCCGTAATAACTGCAGTCTCATCAGCTATATATTCAGGATTCTCTGCTGCATTCTTTATATCTTCTTTTGTCTCATCTTTATCAGACACATTTCCCATATCTGTTTCTGGGGAAGAAGTATCTTCTGACATATCATATTCCTGTGCTTCCATCTTGAAAGCCTCTGCCATCTTGGCAAGTTCAGGATCATCTAATGTATTTACCATTACATCATCTGAGTCATCAGATGCCTTATTAGTATCATCTGGTAAATTATTGACTGATTCTGATAAATCATCTTTCAAATCTTTAAAAAATAATCCCATCAAATTATCCTCCATATCGTATACTGCAGTTTTACACAATATCACAGTTTGATAAGATTATAGCATATGCACGACAAATTTAGAAGTCTTATGACAACATTTTGTTATAATATCATTCTAAAAAAACCTCCAGAGTCTTATATAAACTCCGGAGGATTTTTAATACTCACCGTATATTATAATTAAATATTACTGTAACTGAGCTGCAACTTCTGCTGCAAAATCTTCGTTCTTCTTCTCAAGACCTTCACCAGTCTCAAAACGAACATATCCCTTAACTGTGAAAGCACCATTAGCCTTAGCAACTTCTGCAAGGTACTTAGCAACTGACTGCTTTCCATCCTCAGCCTTAACATAAACCTGATCCATAAGGCAGATTTCCTTAAGCTGCTTAGATACACGACCTTCTACTAATCCATTAAAGATCTTATCTGCTACGATATTAGCCTCATCAGCTAATGCAAGCTCTGCTAACTGTGCAGCTGCTTCCTTTGAAAGGAAGTTGAATAAGTACTGCATGTTGCTCTTATGCTCTTCGTATGTTGCAATATCAGCATCGCTCCATACCTTATCGTTAATAGCCTTATCAATTAACTTGTTTAAGATTGGCTTTGGAAGAGAAGCTGGATCATTTAATGCACTCTTCTCTGTAATCTCTCTTAACTTAGCAAGTTCATCTGCTGACATATCGTTTCTGCTAAGGTACTGTGGGTTCATAGCTGCAATCTGCATTGCTACGTTAGTAAGTGCTTCCTTGATTGCATCATTAGAAGCGCCATCTGCTGCAACAAGAACACCAATTCTTCCGCCACCGTGAATATATGAAGCTACACAGTCACCTGTAATCTTCTGGAATCTTCTGATAGAAAGCTTCTCACCAATTGTAAGAGTCTTCTCTTCAAGTTCTGACTGCATATCAAGGATAGCGCATACATCTTCGCCATCTCCAGCCTTATCAACTGAAGCCTTAAGTGCCTTGTCAGCAACAGCCTGTACAAATTCCTGGAATGTAGCATTCTTAGCCACGAAATCTGTCTCTGAATTAACCTCTACTACAACTGCTGTATTGCCTTCAGATGCAACTCTTGTAATACCTTCTGCTGCAATTCTTCCTGCCTTCTTCTCAACCTTAGCTGCTCCGCTCTTTCTAAGAACATCAACAGCTGCTTCCATATCACCATCTGTCTCTGTAAGAGCCTTCTTACACTCCATCATACCTGCGCCAGTAGACTCTCTAAGTTCCTTAACCATTGCTGCTGTAACTGCTGCCATTATATTATCCTCCAATAAAAATAATTTTAAAAATGCTTCAACCTGATAATATGTCAGGCTGAAGCATACATAAACTTAAGTCAATACTTAAATATTAAGCTTCCTCAGCTACTTCTTCCTCTACAGCTGGAGCTGCTTCTTCACCCTGATTTGCTTCGATAACTGCATCAGCCATCTTAGAAACGATAAGCTTAACGGCTCTGATAGCATCATCATTACCAGGAATTACATAATCAAGCTCGTCTGGGTCACAGTTTGTATCTGCAATACCGATTAATTCGATACCAAGTGCGTGTGCTTCCTGAACACAGATTCTTTCCTTCTTAGGATCTACGATGAAAATAGCATCTGGAAGTCTCTTCATTTCCTTGATACCGCCAAGGTTCTTCTGAAGTTTTTCAAGTTCTTTCTTTAAGTTGATAACTTCTTTCTTAGGAAGAACATCAAATGTTCCATCTTCTTCCATAGCTTCGATTTCTTTAAGTCTGTTGATTCTGCTCTGGATTGTCTTGAAGTTTGTAAGCATACCACCAAGCCATCTCTCATTTACATAGAACATTCCACAACGCTCTGCTTCTGATGCGATAGCATCCTGAGCCTGCTTCTTTGTACCTACGAAAAGAATTGTACCACCGTTAGCTGCGATATCAGCAACTGCCTTGTAAGCTTCATCAACTTTACCAACTGACTTCTGTAAGTCAATAATATGGATACCATTTCTCTCTGTGTAGATGTACTCAGCCATCTTAGGGTTCCATCTTCTTGTCTGATGTCCGAAATGAACACCTGCTTCAAGTAACTGTTTCATAGAAATTACGCTCATTTTAATACCTCCATTGGTTAAATAATCTTTTGCAGACTTCAACTCTTGCAGCCACCGTAAGCGTTATCCGGCACCAGCTGCAAAATCCACCTGCATGTTTTTTCACACGAAGATGATTATATCAATACTTTTATAATAAATCAAGCAATATTTTTTGATTTTTTATATTTTTTTATCGTATCAGCTCTTTGTTATAATTTTTGCTATATTTTCGTAGCTGTCGCCGATATTTATCTGATATAAACCATCACGTATTATTGCATCATACCCACTGTTTTGCAGATAAAATGCAAAGGAGTTCTCATCATCAATAACTCCCGCTTTATATAAAAGTTCAGCTGCTGCTGTACCATATATAACATTTTCAAATTTTACAGTAACTGTATTACCCTCTTTTGAATACAATGTTTCAGTCTGTGTTGTACCTTGTGACGCACTCTCTTTTGTACTGTCTTTGGCACTCTCCGTCTTTGCATGTTCCGTCTTCTTTTCATCTTTTTTGTCAGAATTGTTCTCATCTGCCTGGGTTGTATATGCAATCACCGAGCCAGATGTTTCTTTATTATCTGAAACATGATTATTACCGTTATTATTATTCACAAACAAATTGGAAATCATTAGAATAATTGTCGTTAATATAAAACCAATTCCAAGGCCTCTTAAATGATATTTAAGTTTCATGTAATTCTCCGTAACTGTTAATTTTATCCCAGTGAATTTTTATATAAATCCACAACAAGCTTCACTTCTCCAACACCAAGCCCAAGCTGTTTCGCTATTGTCCTGTTATCAAGACCTTCTTTGTAAAATTTTAATATTTTCTGGTTCTTGCTGTTTGCATTTTCAATATCAAGATCCGCTTTATCAGCAGATTTATTTTTTGTTTCTGCCTGTTTTTTCAATTCATCATTCTGGCTTAATATCTTAACTTCCGGTGACTGCTTTTCTTCTTTTTTCACTTCTTCGGTATAAGCATATTCCGCAGTATTGTTTTCTATGGCTGCCGCACTTTCTGAAACCGCTTTATCGACCTCTTTTTTGACATTATTTACATCTTTAACAGTATTTTTTACTTCTTTCGCCTTTTCATTCAGCATATCATATAAAAAAACTGTCTCATTATGATTTTTATTAATCTCATTCATAACGGTATCAGCATACTCATTAAGTTCAAGAATTTTAGTATTTGAAATTTTATCAAGCTGGGCTTCCGTTTTTTCCGAAATATCACCAAGCTGTTCATTGATAATATCATTTATACGTTCTCTTACTTTATCCTGCTCTGCCTGTGTAAGTTCCTGTACGGGCTGTCTGTTTACAGAACTTTCTTCTTTTGATTCTTTCTTTTTTTCATCAGGTATCATAAAGCTGGCAATAAGACATAAAATGCCTGCCACAAGCAATATAATTTCTACTGTCGTCATAATACTTTCTGCCTTTACAAATTCTAAACTTTTATATCAAAAAATACATCTTCATCCTGTTTTACAGTAACATTGCCTTCCTTAAAAGAACGCTTTGAATATGGGCCGCTTCCACTTCGCTCATATTCATTGCTGCTCTTTTCTTTAGCATCAAACTTATGACCTTTATTTTCAACATCATCTTTTTTAGTTACCTGCTCAGATTTGTTTTCGACCTTCTTGTCAACATTGGACACAATATTCATCTGTTCTGTCGCTGGTCTCATATTTTCACTCTGCTTTATATGTGAAACTTCATTCATCTGAGGCACCATCATAATATCAATAGGTCTTACACTCATAAGCACTCCAATCTACAATGACTGCCATTTAATATCTGCTTTATCTTTTACGAACTGACAAAATGTACGTTTTTCTTTGATAAAATAATTCTGTTCGCCAAATATAAGTTTTACACCAATATATATATTTCCATTGACTCTGACTCTTGCATTTACATCTTCACCAAGCTGTTGTCTTAACTGCTCAAGTTCATTTTTCTGCTCAGTCAGATCTTTTTCTATCATGACAAGATTACGCATTGTCTTTTGCTGAAGCTCTACCTTATCAGGTGTAAGTTTTCCTTCGATTTCCTGTTTTTTTCTCAATGCAGTCATAATCTGGTTAAGCTGTATCTTTGAATCACCGAGTTTCTGCAGGCTTGTCTTTAGCTCATCAACTCTCTTCTTTGCAGCCGGGTCAACGCCTACACCTACAACGGTTGCTGTTCCCATCTCATTTCCTATATTTTTTGCTTCAACCAGGCATATCGAACGGACTTCGCCGCCTACAATAAGACCATTTCTTCCAGATGCTTTGATTGTTCCTTTCGCACGTACTTTACTATGCAAAATGGAATCTGCTTCGATATTTCCACCGGCTTCTACGCTGCTCGCACTCTCAATAAACTTAGAAACTATATTTCCACCGGCTTTAATGACCGCTTTATTCATTCCCTGAACACCACGGTTAAATGTAATATCACCATCAGCAATAATTGTAGCACCTTCTACAATACCACTTACTGAAATATCACCAGCAGCTTTTACTGAAAATCCTGCAAGTACATTTCCCTTTATCATAACACTTCCGTTATAATTAATATCTCCTGTAGATGCATCAACATCTACAAGTTCAAGAACATTAGATACAAAAACCTTATCATTCTCAAGTGTTACATGACCGTCAACTTTTGAAATTAATTTAAGCTTATCTTCAGATACCTCCATATTTTTGCCATATCTGAATACTGCTCTTTTTACTTTTCTTGGATAAACGGGTCTTCCAAGAATATCGGTTCCGTTGTCACCTCTGTCTTCCGGATGGAGTATTGCTACAACATCACCGCTTTTTATATGATTAACATTTTCAAGTGTATGAAAATCTACTGTTCCATCTTCATTCATCTTTGGCGTTGGTTTTAAGCTTGTATTAAATGTATACTCAATATAACCATCGCTTCCTTCTCTTGCTTTAGTTCCTTTTGCAAGAACATATGTCTCAAAATATCTCTTTTCAAGAAGAAAAAGTCTTATCGCTTCTTCTGAAATCCCACTTATTACTCCGATATTTTTTAAATCTTTTTGTATTTCTTCATAAGTAAGTTCTACCGCACCTTTAAACGGCGGATAGAAAACTGCCTCAAGTGTCATTGTATCATGACTTATTCTGTAATCGCCAAACTCAGATACCGGATATGGTGTCTCATCAGACACTTTTACTGTAACTTCCTGCGTTGCACCTTTTTTTACTGTATCACCAATCAGTGTAATATCACATCCGTATATATTTTTCTTTTCTATGTAATATAAAACTTCTCCGGCATCCAATGCAGGTTCTCCCTGTTGCGGAGGATAAACTGTAAGATACAGGCCATCCTGTCTTGTATCAAATTCAAAATACCCCTTTGTACATTTCTCCATAAATTTGTCTCCCCATTAGCCTCAAGCTAAAATTTCCATATAATCCCCTAGTTTTTTACGCATTTTATTAAGTGCCTTTGTATGTAACTGAGAAACCCTTGATTCAGATACATTAAGGACAAGACTGATTTCTTTTAAAGTCAGATCTTCATAATAATAAAGCGTAACTACATTTTTTTCTTTTTCTGTCAGCAGGTCAAGTGCCTCAACAAGCATCTTTTTCAATTCTTCTTTTTCGACTACATCTTCAGGTGTCTCAAATCTTGTATTGTTAACTGCCTGTATGCCTGACTCACTGCCCTCTTCCGTATACTCATCAAGGGAAATAAGATTTGACATTTTAGTCTGTCCCTGCCAGTTATTAAGTTCTTCTATTGAAATCCCAAGTTCTGCTGCAAGTTCTTCATCTGTTGAAGTTCTCCCTGTTTTCGCTTCTATAGCAGCCATCGCAGCATTAATTTTTTTCTGTTTCTGACGCAGCGAACGTGGAATCCAATCCATTTTTCTTATCTGGTCTAATATCGCACCTCTGATTCTGAGACTGGCATATGTTTCAAACTTTACATTTTTGCCATAATCATATTTATCAATAGCATCAATAAGTCCAAATATACCATATCCAACCAGATCATCGTATTCAACATTATATCCAAGATACATACTGAGTCGCCCTGCAACGAGCTTAACAAGCTGTGCATACTCTAAAATCAGTTCATCTCTTAATTCTGTATCATGCGTCTTTGAATACTGTTGCCAAAGCTTGTCTCTGCCTGCTTCATCCATTAATGCCGCCCCCGCAATTCATCATTCTTTATTTTTGCTCATTTTTTTCTGACTGGTTATCAGCTTTTTCATTACTGTCTTCACTTGGTGAATCATCCTGTGAAGACTCTGTATCCTGAGATTCTTTATCTTTTTCCTTATCGTCACTAAATGCTTTGTTAAGTATTACTCTTATAATAATTCCCAAAATATAAAACCCTGCCATCACTAAAACAAGTATCCATAAAAATGATTTAAGAGAATACTTATTAACTATCATCACTACACTCGTCACAAATCCGGCAAGCAGAGTTATTATTGCCGGAACATTACGAAATTTTTTCATAAGCAGATACCCCTGAGCCTTAAATTGTCTTGACTGGCTTTCCTACAGATTTTATAACATAATCTCCTGTTTCCGAATAAAATTCAACTGTACGGCCATAATTAAGTCCACAGTCTTCTGCCAGCAATCTTATGTTATATTCTTTTAATTTCTTTTTTGCTGCTTCTGCATTACGTTCACCGACTCGCAACGAATCATTTGTAGTCGTCATGGCAAACATCTGGGCACCTCCGGCAATCTTTGCTACAAGTCTGTTTTTATTTGCCCCAAGTGCAGCCATTTGGCGTATAAGTTCATCAATTCCTGTATCTGCAAATTTAGCAAGATTAGAATTATTTCTTATCTGTGTACTGTCCGGCAGCATGCAATGCAATAATCCGCTGATTTTAGTTACAGGATCATATAAAGCCACTCCAACGCATGAGCCTAATCCAAGCGTTGTCAATGCATCGGGGCATTTGCAAACTTTCAAGTCGGCCATTCCGACTTTAATCATATTTCCCATTTTACTCTTTCCAATCATTTAAACAACTTATCAACCATATTACATTCCAAGCGAAGTCAGAATTTTATCATATGATTCCAATTCCGGTATAAGTAGAAAATAACCTGTAACAAAATCATCTTCGCCAAACTCTGACTGAATCATCAGCAGCTTATCACCATATTTACCAAATTCAATGGCTGGAACGCTAAGCAGTGCACCAAGCATGTCAATAGAGAGTGCCGGAACAGATGATACCATCTTCATTCCGGTAAGTCCTGACAATGCTGATAAATATGAACCGGAAACTATATTTCCAATTTCATTTAAGGCAGACATTTCCATTTCAGAAAAATCTGCCATCCCATTTTCATCTTGATGAACATCCCGCATCATAAGTGAGTTTACAAGATGATGAGCCGACTTCATATCAAATAAAAACATCATCATTCCATCGATATCCCCCTGTATTTCAAGGAGAATACCTACAACTGTCTGTTCCTCAGAACCAATAAATGACGAAATATTGTCAAATGGGAGTAATGCAACATTAGGTACTGACATATCAACCTTAATATTAAGCATTGTAGCAAGTGCCGTTGTTGCATTTCCGGCTCCAATATTTCCAATTTCCTTTAAAACATCAAACTGTGAATCTTCCAGTTTTTCAAGATCAATCTTTGACATCAGGCACTCCCTTCTTAAATCATCAGCTTTCTTCTATTAATGCAACAATATCAAGAAGAGAAATAAGCTCGTCATTGCTCTTGCCTATCGCACTGATATATCCTGAACCTACAAGAGAACCTGAACGTGCAACAGTTTCGATATCTGTGCTTTCAAGTGTTACAACTTCTTTTACCTGGTCAACAATTACACCTATTGTTGCACCATCAACCTTGATAATGATAATTCTCGTCTTATCTGTATAATTATCATCTTCAAGACCAAGTTTGAGACGGATACTCATAACAGGAATAATCTCACCACGAAGGTTAATTACTCCTTTATAGTATGACTGTGCCTTTGGCACTCTTGTGATTCTCTGATTTCTTACAATATTATCAATATACTGGATATTAATGCCATATTGTTCATTGCCAATCTTTACAACTATATACTGAACAGCATCCATTGCTTCATCTGATGCTTTTTCCATTGTTTTTACTTCTTCCATAGATAGCCACCTAACCTTTCCGGATTTTTATCAGACAAGAGTATTTGCATCAATAATCAAAGCAACTGAACCATCACCTAAGATAGTTGCACCGCTTATCATCTTATTAATGTTGATATACTTGCCTAAAGATTTAATTACAATTTCCATCTGTCCAATGAGACTATCTACAACAAGCCCAGCCTGCTTATCTCCCTTGCTGACGATGACAACAGTAATATTTTCCTGTTCTTCCTGTTCTCCCGGTACATCAAGAAGTTCTCTGAGACGAATGAGCGGAATAACATTTCCACGAAGATGTATTACTTCTTTTGCATGTACATATTTTATCTCACTTACAGGAATATCTTCAATTGTCTGAATTGAGCCAAGAGAAATAGCATATTTTTCATCTCCGAGCTTAACCATAAGTGCCTGAATAATTGCAAGTGTCAATGGAAGTCTTATAATAAATGTACTTCCTTCACCATATACAGACTTAACTTCAACATCACCGCCAAGTGCTTCAATCTTTGATTTAACAACATCAAGTCCTACGCCTCGGCCTGATACATCAGTAACCTTATCGGAAGTTGAGAAACTTGGTCTGAAAAGCAAATCTATTATTTCTTTATCAGACATTATTGCAGCCTGTTCTTCTGTAATATTTCCTTTTTCTATAGCTTTACTCTTTACTTTTTCAATATCAATACCATTACCATCATCACGGACTTCAATAACAACATTGTTACCATCCTGATATGCATCAAGGAAAATAGAACCAACTTCGCTCTTTCCTCTTTCTTTTCTGACTTCGGCACTTTCTAGTCCATGGTCAGCTGAATTCCTTAACAGGTGCATAAGAGGATCACCGATTTCATCAATAACTGTTCTGTCAAGTTCTGTATCTTCACCTGACATGTATAATTCCATCTTTTTATCAAGCTTCTTGCTCAAATCTCTTATCATTCGAGGGAACTTACTTACTACGCTCTCGATAGGCATCATACGTACCTTCATTACTGATTCATGTAAGTTTGTTGTTACTCTCTCAAGATATTCAATCTGTTCATTAAAGCTCTGGTTAATGCTCTCTGAGCCTTCTTCACTGCTTGCTGAAACAAGACCATTCTTCGCAATAATAAGCTCGCTGACAAGATTCATAAGCACATCAAGTTTTTCAATATCAACTCGTACAGTATGTCCGACAGGTTTTGCTTTACTATTGGCAGCCTGCTGTTTTGCACCTGCCGGCTTCTTTGAACCATTAGCATCTTTCTTATCATTTGATGGCTGTGCTTTTGAAGCCTGCTTAGCTTTTTCTTCTGTCTTTTCTTCTTTTGGCTCCTCTTCGGTCTTTTCTTCCGGAAAAGCCTTCGTTATTTCTTCACCATCAGCATCTTTGATTTCAGATACATTCTTAATTATCTTGATGATATCATCAAAACTTTCCTCTGTTAAAATAACAATCTGAAAATCAAAATCGAACTTTTCATCTTCGATATCCTGTACTGAAGGATCTGATTTTATAATGTCTCCATGTCCTTCAAGATTCTTAAATACAAGAAAAGCTCTTGCAGCTTTAAGTATACAATTTTCGTCAACTGTTACTTTAATCTCGTAAACATGCATTCCTTTTTTAAGTGCTTCATTTACCGCATTCTTTTCAAAATCAGCAAGTTCCATGCTGATACCATGTTCATCTGCCTGAAGTTTCTCTGCCAGTGCAGATTCTGCCTGTTGTTCCTGTTTTTCTTCAGCTGGTGCAGCATCTTTATTTTCTGATGCAATAAATGCATTGAGTGCCTTAATTATAGGCTCATTATCATTAGTTCCTTCATCCTGTGTCTCCTGAATATTATTAACATATTCTTCAAGAGCATCAAGGCACTGAAATAATACATCAACAAGGTCTGATGTGACCTTCATATTACCATTTCTTACTTCTGAGAATACATTTTCCATATCATGTGTGAGATTCTGCATTCTCTTATAGCCCATAGTTCCTGCCATACCTTTAAGAGAGTGTGCGGCACGGAAAATTTCATTAATTGTATCGCTGTTTTCAGGTTCTTTTTCAAGAATCATTAACTGATCACTAAGGCTCTGTAAATGTTCATTTGATTCATCAATAAATATCTCTAAATACTGGCTTACATCCATGTTAAGATACCCCCACGTTCTTCGTAATTGTTTCTGCCACGCTGCCCAAAGGTACAACTTCATCAACGAGGCCTGTCTGTGCTATTGCTTTCGGCATTCCATAAACAACACATGTATCAGCATCCTGTGCAATTACATGCAGTTTTTTATGATGGGCTGCCAGACCCTGTATTCCTTTTGTTCCGTCCGCTCCCATACCTGTAAGTACAACACATGTTATCTCATCATACTGGCAGTTTTCGAGCGACTCATACATTACGTTGGCACACGGTCTTAATCCGTCTATGGCTGGCTCGTCACTTAACTTAATACAATAATCCGTGCCTTTTTTCATGACCCTCATGTGCTTTCCGCCCGGTGCAATATATACCGCACCATTTTTTAATATATCACCTTCCTGAGCTTCTTTTACTTCTACTTCACTTATCTCATTAAGACGCTGAGAAAGAGACAATGTAAATCCAGCCGGCATATGCTGTACAAGCACAACCGGTGCATCCAGGTTCTTAGGAAGATAAGGAATAACCTGCTGCAATGACTTAGGGCCTCCTGTAGAACATGCAAGTGCCACAATCTTTTTCCTGCCTGTCTTAACGCCAGTAAAATTCCCCGGCTCCAGCTTTCTTGGCATAACTACCGGCTTCGGTTTTGCCGGTCTTACTACGCTTCCCGGCTTTGCAAAAGAGGTTGTTCTTAAATCAACTTTGCTTCTGTGGCTTCCGGTTGCAAGATCAAGCATCTTGTGAATATTGTTCTTAAATGTTTCACCCTTTGTCTCAAGATAATTTTCCGGCTTTGTTACGAAATCAAACGCTCCAAGTTCAAGTGCTTTTATTGTTTCTTTTGCACCTTCTTTTGCAACAGTGCTGACTACAATAACTGTCTGCTCTATTCTGTTCTTTTGCAGCTTTTCAAGCAGTTCCAGTCCATTCATCTTAGGCATATTAATATCAAGGATAACGGCACTGTAAAGATGAGGATTAGATACTATTAAATCAAATCCTTCTACGCCATCTCTAGCAATTGCCGCAACTTCATAATCACCGCCTGAGTTAATTATATCAGATATAACTCTTCTCATGAGTGCAGAATCATCAATTACCAGTATTTTCTTTGCCAAAATGCTCTCCCCTTTCCTTTCTTTGAATTATACGCTGCTGTTCAAATATATATTTGACAACAGTCTCCCTTAATTCACGGGAAATACCTTTAAACTGTATCCTGTTATCATAACAGTCTTTTCTGTTTGGAGATTCCAATGACAGAATTACTCTTCCGACAACTTCAATATCTCTATTACCTATATTCATCTCCACAGGAAAGCGGATATAAATATAATTATTCTTTTCAAGCGGCTTTTCAGTCATAATTCTTAATCCGCCGCCACTTATATCGACAATAATGCCCTTGTCAACATCCTGTGTATCCTCAGGCACAATATTATCATGCTGAAATCTTAAAAGTTCCGTATCTGTGAGCTTTCTGAAGTATCCTTCAATAGTACATGGAAGACGATAAAACTGTCTTCTCTGGAACTTTTTAAGTTCCGTTGTACATTCAACTTCCATTATATATATATTACCTTCTTTACCTCTTTCAGTAACAAGAATCTCACAGCTGAAAATACCTTTTACTGTATAAAAATATGCATGCATCCTGCTTCCAGGCTCAATTGGTACTATGTGGCCTTCACTTATAGGCATTGCCGCAACAATTTTTTCATCTTTCATATCAAGAATCTGGCTCACATATGTGACTGCGTCGTCATCTTTATTCTTTTTAATTTTACTTAATTCGATTTTGTTTCCCACGCTCAAAATTCTATCCATATCAATCTCCATTTTTCATTTTTCTTGAAAATACATTTCTGAAGAAACTTCTTACACCTGCATTCTGCGATACTGCATGACCTGTTTCAAGTGTACTCACTATATTTTCATAACATCTTGAAGCTGGTGAATGTGGATACATAATTGTTACAGGTTTCTGGCTCATTACAGCTTTTGTCATATTATCATCATAAACCACATGACCTAAATATTCCATCTTAATATTAAGGAATTTAGTCACAACTGAGTTGAGCTTTTCATACAGATTTCTGCCCTCTTTCTCATTAGAGACGCGGTTTGCAAGCATCTTTACTTTATTTACAGATGAATCATATGAATCTGTCATGCTGAGTGCTTTAAGAAGTGCATATGAGTCTGTTATAGAAGTCGGCTCCGGAGTTGTCACAAGCACTGTTTCAGGTGATGCAAGTATAAATTCCATTACAGCGGGTGATATACCGGCTCCTGTATCTATGATTATAACATCTGCAAACTCTTCGAGCTGTGACAGCTTTCCGACAAGATTTTTTACCTGATCTTTATCAAGATTGACAAGTTTTGCTATTCCAGAACCACCTGATATAAATCCTACACCTTCAGGTCCTTCTGTTATAATATCTTTTATATCCATGCCGTTAAATATAAGGTCACCCATGTTATATTTCGGAATTACGCCAAACATGACTTCGACATTGGCAAGTCCAAAATCTGCATCAAGTATTATTACTTTCTTTCCCATTTTCTGGAACTGAAGAGCAAGATTAATTGATGTATTTGACTTACCGACACCACCTTTGCCACTCGTAACTGTTATTACTCTGGCATTGGTAACAGTTCTCTGATTCTGAAGCTTTATTATATTTCTAAGTGTTTCTGCCTGATCCATTATTCACTTCCTCCCAGCAATTTCCTTGCTAAAGCCTGTTCGTCAATAAGTTCAATATCATTAGGCACATTCTGTCCATATGTTGTATACGAAAGCTGTGCACCTGTAAGCAGTCTTACATTAAGTATATTTCCGAGAGAACACGTCTCATCAAGTTTTGTAAATATAATAGACCAGTTGTTAATATCTTCATATCTCTGTGCTATATTTACCAGGTCTTTGTATTTTGTTGTTATACTAAGAACAAGATATATCTCAACGTCAAAATTGTCTTTTAACTTTTCGGCTTTTTTGAGCATATCGCTAAGCTCATCCATCTGTTCTTCACATTTATGTGAACGGCCTGCCGTATCGACAAGAATCAAATCATAATTCTTATATTTATCAAGTGATTCTTCAAGCTCATCGGCACTATATATAACATCTACGGGGCTGTCAATAATTGAAGCGTATGTATTGAGCTGTTCAACTGCCGCTATTCTGTATGTATCTGCCGTTACAAATGCCACTCTGGCATATTCTTCAAGTTTGAATCTCGAAGCAATTTTTGCAATTGTAGTTGTCTTTCCTACTCCCGTAGGTCCGATAAAAAATACAACTTTAGGTTTATCACCAAGTTCAATCGGTTTTGGCTCACCAAGTTTTAAGATAATTTTCTGATATACAGCCGACAGGATACTATCAATATTAGACTCTCTTTTTAATGAATTCTCTATATCTGCCATTATTTCATCAGCGAATTTTTCATTCACTTCATTGTCAACAAGTTTTTTGTATATCAGTCGTATAAATTTCATATTGGCATTTTCACGTTCTTCTACAGCTTTTTTCCCGGCAATGCGTTCAGCTGCAATGTCATCACGCTCTTTTTCATCATCAACCTGCATGCTGTTCTTTCTGGATGCACCTGCATTAATCTGGCTCTGCAAAAGGCTGTGAAGCGAATCGAGTTTCTGTTCTATAACAGCCGACTCACTTGAAACTGATATTTTCTCATCTGCTAAAAGATTAAGACCGCCTCAGTGCTGACGGTGAATGTCTTGCCTTTGGTTACATTGAAAGAGGCTTTGCCCAACAATTGCAACTTACGCTCCCAAAGCCATGTTATATGATTGTAAGTCAGACGTGAGTTTTCCATCACCTGCACACTACTGCCATCGGGCAATTCATAATTCATTGCAGTGTTATCCGTCACCACCTTTTCCTCTGCCAGGAAGTAACCGCCTACTCCCAAAAGAAGAACGACCGCAGCTGCCACTCCCCAAGAGAAGGAGAAACTTCTTCTTCCGACACTTTGTTTTCTTTTCCGGCTTAAGGTAATCTTATGGCTTTCTTCGCGCTGCAACTTTAATTTATCGCCTATTTCTTTCTTACGGGAAAATATTTCGCCCACTAGAGGAAGCTTACCTTCCTCCAGGTATTGTTCTAAAGATTCTGTCCACTTTTCCATATCTCACCTCAATTAAAAATCCACAAATTAGCTGCCACCAGTAGCAAGAAAGATTTGCTCATACGCTCCCGTAGACTGGATATAGCCATATGAGTCGTATTATAAACTGTACGCGAAGTGAGCCCCATCACCTGGGCTATTTCTTCCGGACTCATCTTCTTATAGTACTTAAGATACAATACCTCCCGCTGTTGCTTTGTCAAATTGTTCAGCTCTTTCTGCAAAACTTCCAGCTGTTCTTTTTCCAACTCTGAATGGATAATAGCAGTTTCAATATCGATCTCCAGATCAAACTGATATTCGTTTGTGCCTACTTCATCCAGTGATTTGAATGATCCACTATTCTCTTTTTTCAGCTCGTTCACTATCATGTGTCTCAACGAAACACACAAGTAAGCGGGTATGGATTGAGGCGCCGCGCAAGTTTCTCTTTTCTCAAAGATGTAAACAAACAACGACTGTATCGCCTCGGTCACCAGCGTATCATCACCGGCTATCTTCATGCCATATCCATACAGTAAATCTGCATATTGCTCATAAAGCTGCCGGAATGCCTCTTCATCCCCTTGCTGAATTTTATCCCAGGATAGTGTCTTCATTTCTCTTCACTCATTTATATGAGATATGTTTTTCCTTTTTTTACCTGATTTTTTAGTTAAAATCGTACGAATATGTTCTAAAACTCACTTGTAAAGTGGAATTTGATGTGTTTAAAGTCCATCTGCGCCATTTGAAGTACATAACCGGAGTCTGCCAGGAACACATCGCGCCCTTCTCTATCCTTCGCCATATACTGGTATTTACGTTTCTTGAAGGCTTCCAGTTCTGCGGGATCATCGCTTTCTACCCAGCAGGCCTTATAAAGGCTTACTAGTTCCCAACGACAGGACGCATTGTATTCATTCAACAAACGGTACTGAATGACCTCAAACTGCAACTGTCCCACCGTACCGATAATCTTACGGCCATTGAACTGATTGACAAACAACTGTGCCACACCTTCATCCATCAACTGATCGATACCTTTCGCCAACTGTTTCTGCTTCATCGGATCGGCATTTTCAATATACTTGAACATCTCCGGCGAGAAGCTCGGCAATCCGCGGAAATGAAGCATTTCACCTTCTGTCAGCGTATCGCCAATCTTAAAGGTACCATTATCCGGCAGACCGATAATATCTCCTGCATAAGCTTCATCAATCGTTGTTTTACGCTGTGCCATAAACTGGGTAGGCGACGAAAAACGCATGGTCTTTCCATGACGGACGTGTGTATATGGAGCATTGCGAACAAACTTACCGGAACAAATCTTACAGAATGCCACACAAGAACGATGGTTGGGATCAATGTTGGCGGTTATCTTAAAGATGAATCCGGTAAATTTCGGTTCGTCAGGTTTCACTTCACGCTCTTCTGCCTGTACAGGACGAGGGCTGGGAGCTATCTCTACGAAACAGTTCAGCAACTCTTGCACACCGAAGTTGTTCAGCGCTGATCCAAAGAATACAGGCGCACAGTCTCCTGCCAAATAGGATTCAGAATCAAATTCCGGATAGACACCCTCAATCAGTTCCAAATCGCCACGCAGTTTGTCTGCCAACGACTTGCCAATCTGCTGATCCAGTTCTTCCGAATGAATATCGACTGCCACTTTCTCTGTTACCATCTGTTTGGATGGCTGATACAAGTCCAGTTTCTGTTCATAGATATTGTATACCCCTTTAAAACGTGCTCCCTGCTCTATCGGCCAGGACAAGGGACGAACCTGAATCATCAGTTCTTCTTCAAGTTCATCAAGCAAATCGAACGGATCTTTTCCTTCACGGTCCATTTTGTTGACGAAGATTATTACCGGAGTCTTTCTCATACGGCACACCTCCATCAGTTTACGTGTCTGCGTTTCCACACCTTTCGCACCGTCTACAACGATGATAACACTGTCTACAGCTGTCAGTGTGCGATATGTATCTTCGGCAAAGTCCTGGTGACCGGGAGTATCGAGAATGTTAATCTTATAGTCCCGATAGTCGAATTCCATCACGGAAGTCGTTACCGAAATACCACGTTGTTTCTCGATTTCCATCCAGTCGGACGTAGCCGTCTTTTTAATCTTATTACTCTTTACTGCGCCAGCTACCTGTATCTGACCTCCGAAAAGCAATAACTTTTCCGTCAAAGATGTCTTACCAGCATCCGGATGTGCAATAATGGCGAACGTCCGCCGTCTCAAAATTTCTGTATTATCTGCCATAGTTTTTTAGTTAGAATTATGAATTATAAAATATGAATAAGCTATGCTGGAATAACATAGCCTAGATTCATTATTCATCTTTCATAATTTTATCAATGCATTGTTTGAGGCTCTCCTCCCAATGAGGAATCTCTATATCGAACGTTGTTTTTATTTTTGTTTTATCAAGCACGGAATATGCCGGGCGGTTTGCTTTCGCGGGATATTCGGCTGTATGCAAAGGTTTCACTTTGCAGGTGGTTATTCCTGCCAGACGATGAATAGCTACCGTGAAATCATACCAGGAACAAACTCCCTCATTGCTGAAATGGTAGATACCGCGAACAATACCTTTATTAATAATAGCATAGATGGCCCGTGCCAGGTCATTGGCATACGTCGGAGTCCCGATCTGGTCGAAAACAACTCCCAGGCTGTCACGCTCTTTTCCAAGACGAAGCATCGTCTTTACGAAATTATTGCCAAAAATAGAATAGAGCCATGCGGTACGGATAACGACTGCTTGCTCGCAGTGATTCATTACCTCCTTTTCTCCTTCCAGTTTAGTGGTGCCGTATACAGAATCCGGGCAAGGATTGCAGTCTTCCGTGTATGGAGTATGCGCAGTACCGTCAAATACATAGTCAGTAGATACTTGTATCATGGCAGCACCATTGGCTTGTGCTGCACTTGCCAGTTGTTTCGGTGCTTCACAATTCAATTTGTATGCTAATTCTTGATTATCTTCAGCTTTATCTACAGCTGTATAAGCAGCACAATTAACAACAAGCTCAATCTGCTTCTCTGCCATATAAGTCCACACAGCTTGCTTGTCACAGATATCGAGTTCCTGCACATCTGTGAAATAATACGTATGTTGCGGGTTCTCTTTCGCAAGCACCTGCATCTCATTGCCAAGTTGACCGTTGGCACCCGTTACTAAAATTCTCATTTATTCATCCAGTTTTAATTCACCTTTACGGTCTTTATCATAATAATTTGCCAACATAGAAAGGAAACTAGTGATAGCTTCCACTGCCTTGGCAGTTCCTTCGCTGATAGACTTCTTTTGAAGACGAAGCAGGAGTACTCCATACAACGCTTCAAAACAGGTTTCCAGTTCGGGTTCATCTTTCTTGCCGTTTTTATTCCGTAATTCTACGATAAACGGTAATGCCTTGAAATAAGCAGCACTGTAAAAAGGAAATTTAGGAGAAGAGGACAATGCGTTGTGCAACTCTGTCAGATTGATAATCACGTTTTTATTAATCTGCAGATGCCCCTTTTCCCGTACTCCTTCCTCGCCCATCATCGTAATCAGGTTGGTATACCATTCTCGCATGGCAGGCCGCTGTTCTTCCGGATAGCGGGCAATTACATTTGCCTCCATCTCTTCCGGTTCACAATGATTGGCACGGATCAAGTCTTCCTCTTGCCACATATATATAAGGTATTCGGCAATATTCTTCTCTTTCAGTTGTTGTGCTATCTGATTCATTATGTTATCTCTTAATAAAGTGACTCTCCCAACAAAGTATAAATCAATCCGGCAACAGATACCAGCATTACGATACTTCCTACAACACGATTCAGTATCCAGATACCACGTAAATTGAATTTAGTGCGCACCTTATTCACAAAATAAGTGATACCCAACCACCAAGTCAATGCTCCTATAGCAATTGCAAGATATCCCGTGATCTCTTCAAACACCAGGACTCCCGGCTGCACAAAGGCAAAGCGGGCAAAAAGTCCGATAAACAGGAAGATTATCAAGGGGTTGGATAGAGTGACGAAAAAGGCGGTAATAAAATTATGGAAATAAGAACCTTTGCTGGATGAAGCCGGACGAATGGATTGCACCGGATTGCTACGAAAGGTATATATACCAAAAAGGAGTAGCATGACACTCCCCAATAACTGCAGATAGAAAATATTCTTATTGATATAATCGAACACAAAACTCATCCCATAACCGGTGAGCAAAGCGTATGCTATATCGCTCAACGAGGCTCCCAGCCCCGTTACGAATCCGTACCAACGCCCTTTATTCAGAGTCCTCTGGATGCATAATACGCCCACCGGACCGAGGGGTGCGGACACAACAACGCCAATAATAAAGCCTTTCACTAATATATCGAATATGGTCTCTATCTGAATCATGTCGCAAATATCGCACTTTTTTGTGATATGGGGATAGTATATTAACGTTTTTTCCACACAAGAATCACTATATATAGCGATAATAAGTAAAACGTACATCAAAAATAAACATATTAAATAAGGTATAGGAATTTATTCTCTATTTTTTTCCTACCACCAACGAAATTGATTATCTTTGCGCCACAGAAAAAGAGAAGAGTTTCTCCTGCAGGAACTTCAATCGTAAAATCGTAAATCGTAAAATCGTAAATATACAACATGATTCTTTTTTTCAGAACCCCTTCCAAGAGCGTGATTGCCGTAGAGAGCAACCATCAGCTCACCCCTGACGAAAGTAATAAACTCTGCTGGCTTTTTGGCGAAGCCGTGATGGAAAGTGAAGAAAACCTGAAAGGCTGTTTCGTTGGCCCACGCCGCGAAATGATCACTCCCTGGAGTACAAACGCAGTAGAAATCACCCAAAACATGGGGCTCGAAGGCATCAGCCGCATCGAGGAGTACTTCCCTGTTAAGGACGAAAACGCAGACTACGACCCGATGCTCCAACGCATGTACAAAGGACTCGACCAAAACGTATTCACAACAAACCGTCAACCGGAGCCGATCATCTATATCGAAGATCTCGAAGTGTACAACGAAAAAGAAGGTTTGGCTCTTTCTAAAGAAGAAATGGACTACCTGAAGAAAGTAGAAAAGGACCTCGGACGGAAGCTGACAGACTCTGAAGTATTTGGTTTCGCACAAATCAACTCCGAACACTGCCGCCACAAAATTTTCGGCGGAACGTTTATTATCGACGGCGTAGAACAGGAATCTTCTCTGTTCCAAATGATTAAAAAGACGACACAGGAAAATCCGAATAAAATAATCTCTGCTTATAAAGATAACGTAGCCTTCGCTGAAGGTCCGGTTGTGGAACAGTTTGCTCCGGCAGATCATTCAAAACCTGATTTCTTCCAGGTAAAGGACATCAAGAGTGTTATCTCACTGAAAGCGGAAACTCATAACTTCCCTACTACTGTAGAACCATTCAACGGTGCTTCTACCGGTACGGGTGGTGAAATCCGCGACCGTATGGGTGGTGGTAAAGGTTCATGGCCGATTGCAGGTACTGCTGTTTACATGACTTCTTACCCGCGCACAGAAGAAGGACGCGAGTGGGAAGAGATTCTTCCGGTACGTAAATGGTTGTACCAAACTCCGGAACAAATTCTTATCAAAGCATCCAATGGTGCTTCCGACTTCGGTAACAAGTTCGGTCAGCCGCTGATCTGCGGTTCAGTACTGACTTTCGAACATACAGAAAACAAAGAAGTTTATGGTTACGACAAAGTCATCATGCTCGCCGGTGGTGTTGGTTACGGTACACAACGTGACTGCCTCAAAGGTACACCGGAAGCAGGAAATAAAGTGGTAGTAATCGGTGGTGACAACTATCGTATCGGACTGGGTGGCGGTTCCGTATCTTCTGTTGACACCGGCCGTTACAGCAG
>OGXL01001190.1_pt1 | contig 22179 bp, 18 predicted proteins | sample 1576311 | NCBI WGS metagenome assembly OGXL01 (sample SAMEA3541564, study PRJEB24748) | human gut metagenome | biome: human gut; feature: human-associated habitat; material: faeces | place: China | collected 2012 | reverse complement strand
AGAGCGACTACAAGAGCATGACTTACGAAGGATACGGTCCTCACGGAATTGCTGTTTTTGTGGATACGCTGACTGATAATACAACCCGCACGGTGGCTGATGTACGCTCCGTATTCAATAAATTCGGCGGTAACCTCGGAACTATGGGTTCTCTGGCTTTCCTTTTCGACCATAAGTGTATGTTCACTTTCAAAATCAAGGAGGGCATGGATATGGAAGAATTGATCCTTGACCTGATTGACTACGACGTGGAAGATGAGTACGAACAGGATGATGAGGAAGGTACAATCACGATCTACGGAGATCCGAAAAGCTATGCCGCTATCCAGAAACATCTGGAAGAATGCGGATTCGAAGATGTCGGTGGAGACTTTACTTATATCCCGAACGACTTGAAAGACGTGACGCCGGAACAACGTGAAACTTTGGATAAGATGATCGAACGTCTGGAAGAGTTTGACGATGTGCAGACTGTTTATACGAACATGAAACCGGAAGGCGGAGAAGAAGAATAAACAGGCCATGGAATATGTTTATAAAACTCAGGGGACTTGCAGCACGAACATCGAACTGAACGTGGAAGACGGTGTAGTGAAAGAGGTGGCCTTCTGGGGAGGATGTAACGGTAATCTTCAAGGAATTTCACGCCTGGTGAAAGGCATGAAGGTAGAAGAAGTGATAAAGAAACTTGAAGGGGTTCGTTGCGGTGGCAGACCGACGTCTTGTCCCGACCAACTATGCCGTGCATTGCATGAAATGGGATATTGATTGACAATTTTTTTGTTCTTAATAGTTGATTGTAAGCCTTCGGCAAATTGTTTTTGCCGGGGGCTTCTTTTATTGTTCGGCAAAAAGCTTCTGTATGTCTTTCGGTTCTTCTCCGAATTTGTCGGTATTTTGAACTAAAATGGATTGTCAATCGTTACTTTATAAGTATATTTGTACTGGATAAACTATTATGCAAAGATGAAGAATATTTTTCAAGACTTAAAACGAAAAGATCATAAGCGATATCTGGGCGGACTGGATCTCTTTAAATATATCGGACCGGGACTTTTGGTTACTGTGGGTTTTATTGATCCGGGAAACTGGGCTTCCAATTTTGCCGCAGGTTCTGAATTCGGGTATTCGTTACTTTGGGTGGTCACCCTGTCTACTATCATGCTGATCGTTCTTCAACATAATGTTGCCCACCTGGGGATTGTCACCGGGCTCTGCCTCTCGGAAGCGGCCACTAAATACACTCCCAAATGGGTATCCCGTCCTATACTCGGAACGGCGGTGCTGGCTTCCATTTCCACTTCTTTGGCGGAAATCCTGGGCGGTGCCATTGCATTGGAAATGTTGTTGGATATTCCTATTATATGGGGGGCTGTGCTGACAACGCTTTTTGTCTCCATTATGCTTTTCACCAACTCTTACAAAAAGATCGAGCGTTCCATTATCGCATTCGTCTCGGTGATCGGGCTGTCGTTTATTTATGAGTTGTTTCTGGTGGATATTGACTGGCCGGCCGCAACGGTGGGGTGGGTCACTCCGGCTTTCCCGAAAGGAAGTATGCTGATTATTATGAGCGTACTGGGGGCGGTGGTAATGCCGCATAACCTGTTCCTGCATTCGGAAGTGATACAGAGCCACGAATACAATAAAAAAGATGACGCCTCTATCAAGAAGGTGTTGAAATACGAGTTGTTTGATACGCTTTTTTCAATGATTGTGGGCTGGGCTATCAATAGCGCGATGATTCTGCTGGCGGCTGCCACTTTCTTTAAAAGCGGCATTCAGGTGGAGGAATTGCAACAGGCTCAGTCATTGCTGGAACCGCTGTTGGGAAGTAATGCGGCAATCGTGTTTGCACTGGCTTTGCTTATGGCGGGCATTTCGTCCACTATCACAAGCGGAATGGCGGCAGGTTCTATCTTTGCCGGTATTTTCGGCGAGTCTTATCATATCAAGGACAGTCACTCGCAGGTAGGCGTGCTCTTGTCTTTGGGAATTGCCCTGTTGTTGATTTTCTTTATCGGAGATCCTTTTAAAGGACTGATTCTTTCGCAGATGATACTCAGCATCCAATTGCCTTTCACGGTATTCCTGCAAGTGGGGCTGACCTCCTCGCGGAAGGTAATGGGAGAGTATGTCAATAGCCGTTGGAGCACATTTGTGCTGTATGCCATTGCGATTATAGTATCGGTACTGAACATCATGCTGCTATTCTCCTAAAATGAACATGAATTAAAAATATAGAATGATGAAGATTATTACTTATAATGTAAACGGGCTTCGTGCTGCCGTATCTAAAGGACTGCCGGAATGGCTGGAGCAGGAGAATCCCGATATTCTTTGTCTGCAAGAGACAAAACTGCAACCGGACCAGTATCCGGGAGAGGTGTTCGAAGCATTGGGCTATAAGTCCTATCTGTATTCGGCACAAAAGAAAGGATATAGCGGAGTGGCTTTACTTACGAAGCAGGAACCGGATCACGTGGAGTACGGAATGGGTATGGAGGCATACGACAATGAGGGGCGTTTTATACGTGCGGACTTTGGAGATTTGTCCGTGGTCAGTGTTTATCATCCTTCGGGGACAAGCGGGGATGAGCGTCAGGCTTTTAAAATGGTGTGGCTGGAAGACTTTCAGAAGTATGTGCTGGAGTTGCAGAAGTCTCGTCCGAACCTGATTCTTTGCGGTGATTATAATATTTGCCACGAGCCAATTGATATTCATGACCCTGTCCGGAACGCAAAGAACAGTGGTTTCCTTCCCGAAGAACGGGAATGGATGACCCGTTTCCTTGCAGCGGGATTCATTGATTCTTTCCGTATGCTTTATCCGGAAAAACAGGAGTATACCTGGTGGAGTTACCGTTTTAACTCGCGTGCCAAGAATAAGGGTTGGAGAATCGACTATTGCATGGCCAGTGAACCGGTCCGCCCGTTACTGATGAGCGCACGTATCTTGAATGACGCCATGCATTCGGACCACTGTCCGATGATGTTGGAAATAAAAAACACGAAATAGTTTATGGAAGAAGATAGAATACAAAAAGCGGTGGAGCTTTTTAAGAGCGGATACAATTGCTCACAGTCTGTTGTGGCTGCTTTTGCCGATATGTACGGATTTACACAGGAACAGGCATTGCGTATGGCCGCCTCTTTCGGCGGAGGAATAGGACGCATGCGCGAGACGTGCGGGGCTGCGTGCGGGTTGTTTCTGGTGGCCGGCCTGAAAACGGGGGCTACGGAGGCGGCAGACCGGGAAGGAAAAGCTGCCAATTATGCGGTAGTGCAGGAACTGGCAGCCGAATTTAAAAAACGTAACGGCTCTCTGATTTGTGCGGAATTGTTGGGATTAAAGAAAAAAGAACCGGTTTCCACTATTCCGGAAGAACGTACAGCTCAGTATTATAGCAAACGCCCGTGCGCAAAAATGGTGGAAGAAGCGGCAAGAATCTGGGTGGAATATCTCGAAAAACACCCTAAATGAAGGAAAAAATGCTTTTTTTATTACAAAATCAGTAAAAAAACACTCAATAAAGTGTTCTATAACATAAAAATATCTATCTTTGTCCCCGAAATAAAATCTGAAAGTCGTCGGACAGGATGATTTGAAGCATGTCTAACTAAAATTTCAAAGCAAATGTTGAAAGAAAAAGCAGGTGTAATCGCAGGTACTATCTGGAATGCACTGAACGAAACAGAAGGAATGACTGCCAAGCAATTGAAAAAAGCAACTAAATTGGTTGACAAAGATTTGTTCCTCGGACTTGGCTGGTTATTGAGAGAAGACAAAGTCTCTGTGGAAGAAGTGGAAGGTGAACTCTTCATCAAATTGATCTAAGCGAGCAATCACTTAAGCAATAAAAAAATGCGTTGGTACATTGTCATAATGTTATCAACGCATTTTTTTATATTCCGCCATTTACGTATCTTTGCACACCAAAAAGATAAAATAATAAGAATTCAGAATGAAGAATATTCGCAACTTTTGCATTATTGCTCATATTGACCACGGTAAGTCAACGTTGGCCGACCGTCTGTTGGAGTTTACTAACACCATTCACCTGCTCCAGGGTGTCCAGCTGTCGCGCCAACGCTCGCGCTTGGTCGCAGGTGAGGGTCACAGCGCCTTTGCTGTTTTGCAGGGTCTTGCGTACATCGTTCTCTGTCACAGTCTTGTCTCCTTTGCTGCTGTCATAGTGCTTGACCACACCGGCCTCTCGCTGGGCAGGCACGGCCACAAAGCTCCATTCGTAAGCGTCCGTGGCGTCGGACAGCACGGTAAAGGCCACCTTGCCGTCGTAGCTTCTGCCGGGCACATGGCTGCATCCGCCGCTGCGCCGATCCGCACCGCACAGGGAGCACACAGCGCTGCCCATGGCACAGGACACGCTCACTTCCTTTTTGATCCCGCCGTCGATCTGGGTGATCAGTTCCGCATTGCCGGGGGTGCGCACCATATAGGCCTTAGCCTGTAAGGTCACCAGATCCTCGCCGTCCGCAGTCTTGCGCCCGGGCACCGGCACCACCGCCGTGGCATAAATGCGTGCCGCCTGGTCGCCGCTTTTCATAGAGTGGTCAAAGATCCCGGTCTTGCCCACAAACAGGGCGCCCAATTCCTCCAGCGCCCGACGGGTAAACTTTTCATGATCCCGATCCACATCGTTGTTGCACAGCACCACGGAGAACACATACAACTCCTCCGGCGCAAACGCGCGGCGGGTAAAGGCGCCGATGGCCTCTAAATCCGCCGGCGCCGGTGCAAAACTCTTTTCTACATAACCGCCGGTCATAATTTCTCCGTCTCCTTTTTGATTTTCTCCGCCTGGGCCTCATACAAATGGGCCTGGGCCGTATCCGTCTGGTCTTGCAGGGTAATATCCTGCCACACCACCTGGAAGGGGGCGCCGCTGCCGCAGCACTGCAAGTAGGTGCGCCCGATCTTCTCGATCACCGGGGTTAAAATACGCCGATAATTCTTCAGCTCCGTGGTGAGCAGGTCCGCCTGTTGGCGGCTCATCCGCTCGGTGGTAGACCAGGACAGACCGAACATAAAGGGCGGCAGCCCGGTTTTGGCCACGATCTGCTCCAGCATTTGGCGCACGGGAATCTCGCTCTCCAGCACCTGATTGTCGGCGCCGATCACCTTTACATCCACATCGCCCACCGCCACAAAGTCCTTCACGGACGAAGCATCCATAGCCTCCTGCCAGGAGCGAGCCATGGTCTGTGCCCGCTGCCCTGCATAGGCACGGTCCGCCGCGTCGTTGCCCGGTCGGTACACCACCGCATAGCGCAGATTACCGGCATGGCTCCAGTTTTGGCCGATGGTGTTGTAAATTTGCAACAAAATCCGGCTCACAAAAGGCAGTCCCCGCAGCAGACTGGTGCCTGCCACCGCCCCCGGCTCCGGGGTCAGCACGGAGTAGAGCAGCAGCTCCGGCCGGGGCAGCGGCTCTCCGCCGCTGAAAAAGCACAGATCCAGCCCGTTCCCCGCGCGGCGCACTTCCAAATTGCGGGTGTCGCCGTTATACAGAGCATGTGGCAGTTGAATCCGCAGTAAATGCAGTAATTTTCACAATAATTTGCGAACCTTAACTATGCCAAACATCCAAATTGCGGGTGTCGCCGTTATACAGAGCATACAGTTCCCGCCCGTCGGTGATCATCTCGCCCACGGCGCTGCCGTAGGTAAGCAGCTGATCCAGATAAGTGGCGATAAAAGCCTCGATCCCCTGCTGGTTGCCGCCTACATTGATCCCGGACAGCTCTCGGTTTAACTGCGCATTCAGCCCATCACTGCCGGTGTCCAGGCTGAACCCGCCGGTCAGACGCACCAGCTTGCCGATGGCCGCGTCCAAAATGGGAATGTTCTCTCGCAGATTGCGATAGAGCGCAGCGTCCGCCGTCACCGCTCCGTAGGACTGCCAGCTGCAAAAGGGCTGACCCGCCGGGTGCCCGGTCTGCACCGCACAGCAGTCCCCTGCTCCTTTTTTGGCGCCCGCTTTGGAACGAAAGCGTCCCAAAACATCACTTCCTTTCTACCGCAAGGGCGCATACGCCGCCGGGCTCCTCACCGTTCAATACGGTAGAAACAAAGTAGCGAATGTCGTCCATTGCATGGTCGTTTTCTTTTTTCGGTGCGTCCCGGCGCAGACTGTTGTCCCACTGGTACAGGGAGAACTCCCGCAATGCGTCCTTGCACCCGGGGGCAATCTTGATCTGCGCCTGTTGCAGTGCCCGGCTCACCCGATGAATGCCCGCCACCACATCGTTATCCGCCTTCAGTACCGGATAGCGGCCGTGGCGCAGCACCGTCTCTGCAAAGCTGGCGGCGGAGGGGTCAATGATCAGCGCCGCAATGGGCCGATCTCCCGCCAATTCGCACAGGTGGGCATAGTATTCCTCATCAGTAAGCTGCACCCCGGTGGCTCGACCGGAGTGGTAATACTCCGCCACCCGGCACCAGACATCTCCGTCTCGGCACCACAGCCCCAGGGAAAAGGGATTGACCGTGCCGTAGTCGCAAGAGAGATACCATGGCCCGGCAGGCGATGCCGGCGCCCCCACATGCCGCTTGGGGTCAAACATGGGGTACACCAGTCCGTCTGCCGCCACCCAGCGCCCCTCTACGAACCGGCGGTAAAAGGTGCCGCTGTACAGTCGCTTGTACCGCCGCAGCACCGCCGGAGACAGAGAGGGATTGTCCGTCATCTGAAAGTGCAGGTACAACACCTGCTTTTCCGCCGCTTTTTGGATCCACTCTTTATAGAACCAATGATAGGGGTGCTCCGGATTGCAGTTAAACCAATAGGTGGCCTCCTCCAGAGAGCACCTGGCCAGCGCCTGCTCCACAAAGGAGCGGGGCATTAAGGCCACTTCGTCCAGCAACACGCCGCCCAGGGTCATACCCTGGATCAAAGCGGCAGAGCTTTCGTCTCGCCCGCCAAACAGATAAAAGCGGTTTTCCCGTCCGTCCCGGCGCACCGTCAGCTCGCTGCGGCTGATCTTAAAAGTGCAGGTAAAGCCCAGCGCCGTCAACTGCTCCGTCAGCGGGGTGAGCACATTCCGTCTTAGAGAAGCGACCGTCTTGCCGCACAGGGCAAAGGCTGTGTCGCGGAAGCGATAGAACGCCCAACTGACAAAGGAAAGGCTCATGCACAGGGTCTTGCCGCTGCGCACGGCGCCGTCGCAGATAATGCCGCTTTTGCCGCTGTGGGGCGACCCCGGGCACCACCAGGTCAGCGCCTGCATCTGCTTGGGCGAAAAGGGCTTAAACGCTGTCACGATCCCCGGCGCCCCCTTCCTGCCAAACGCACTTGGCACCGGCCTCCAGTGCCTGGTAAAAGGCAGCCGCCGTGTTGCCCTCTGCCGCCTCCAGGGCTTGCAGCTTCTCCAGCGCCTTGAGCCGATCAAAGAATTTGATCTCCATGCCGCCGCCCTTAGGGCGCTTGATCTCGCTGATGTTAAAGAGATCCATCTCCCCCAGCGCCGGCAAGATCTGCTCCTCCGGGGCATACAGCAGCCGTACCGCATCCTGTATTTCGCCAAAGGCAAGGTGCCTTAAACCCTCGGTGTATTCCTGCCGTATGCTCTTTTTCTTTCGTCTGCCCATCGGCTCACCTCCTGCAAAAGGGCGCCGCACCGAAAAAGCGCCCTTCACCTATACCCATGAAAACCGCCGGGTTATAGACGAAAGGCTCTATAAAAAGAAAAAAGTCGGTAAAAAATACCGACTTTTTCTGCTAACTTATTCCGTTTTATCAGTCCTTGGTCTTGCTCATCACCTTCAGCGGATCCACCGTCTCCTTGTTCATGGTGGTAATCAAGTGCAGGTGGGGCGCCTCTTCCGCCTCAAAAGGTACGGTGCCCAGGGTGCCCAAATCCTGACCCAGAGTCACATAATTTCCGGCAGAAACATTCACTGCATCCATACCGCAGTATTGGGCCACCAAGTTGCCCCCGTGGTCAATGGTGATGACCTTGCCCAGCAGGGCGTCCGTCTTAACGGACAGCACCAGGCCGTCGTTGATGGCGCTCACCTTGGCGCCCTTGTTGGCCTTAAAGTCCACTGCCGCATGGGCACGGTAGTCCCCCATGGTGCGGTTAAAAGTCAGCTCCTCATTGTAGCTTTGCTGCACGCTCTCGGACACCGGATATTTGTAAAAGCTCTTGTAAGGCATATTGGTATCCGACTGCTGCATGGACGCCGGCTCCGTGGTGGTTGTTCCCTTGGTGGTAGCCGCCGTGGTGCCTGCCGTAGTGGCGGGGGGTTACACCCTCTACCCGGTGCTGCACCGCAGCCGCCGAAGTAGTCTCCGTCACGGAAGTAGGCTCGCCCACCGGGGTCTTGCCGCTGCCTTGGGAGGAGAAATACACAATCAGCCCCAGAGCGATGATGGACAGGCAGATCACCGAGAACAGGGTCCGCAGATTTTTGCTTTCATTTTTATCCTTTTTTGATGTAGCCATAAAAATAACACCTCGGCAGTAGTATGCGCCAAGGTGTTTTGTTTTATACAAAGGGGTTATTCTGTTTTTGCCGCTTTGGCCGCCCGACTCTCCGCCTCCATGATTTCCATGGCGGTGCGCAGGGTGTCTACCACCGACTCCTGGGGCAGCGGTTTTAAGGCGATATAGGGCTTTTTGCCTGCAGACAGCAGCACCCGGCCGTACATACCCTTGTTCAGCGCCGGGATCCATGCCGGTTCCAGATTACTGAAATACAACAGCACCGCGCCGTTTTTTTGGCTGATTTCCGTTAAGCCTAACGCCAGCGCCCGATTGCGCAGCAGGGCAATCTCTACCAGACCGTACACACTTTGGGGCGGCTTGCCGTAACGGTCGGTCAACTCGTCGTACACATCGTTGGCATCTGCGTCGCCGGCAATGTCCGCAATGCGCTTATACATGGCGATCCGCTGATTGGTGGCAGGGATATACGCCTCGGGAATATTGGCGTCCACCGGCAGGTCGATCAGGCACTCCTGCTCCTCGTTTTGGGCAGGCGCCTCGCCTTTCTCCAGCGCCACGGCCTCCTCCAACAGCTTTAAGTACATATCGTACCCGACCGCCTCCATATGGCCGTGCTGGCGGTTGCCCAAAAGAGAACCGGCACCGCGGATCTCCAAGTCCCGCATGGCAATCTTAAACCCGGAGCCAAACTCCGTGTATTCCCGAATGGCCTCCAGCCGCTTGGTAGCAATATCCGTCAACTCCCGCCCACGGGTGTAAGTAAAGTAGGCAAACGCCCGGCGAGAGGAACGCCCTACCCGGCCGCGAATTTGATGCAGCTGGGCCAGTCCCATGCGGTCTGCGTGCTCAATAATCAGGGTGTTTACATTGGGAATATCCACCCCGGTCTCTATAATGGTGGTGCACACCAAAACATCCAACTGAGCATCCAGCAGCTGCTGCCAAACGGAACTGAGCTGCTCTTCGGTCATACGGCCGTGGGCAATGCCCACCCGCGCGCCGGGCAGTGCCTTTTGGATTTGCACCGCCGTGTGCTCAATGGTATCAATATTATTATGCAAGTAGTAGCACTGACCGCCCCGTGCCAGCTCCTTTTCCATAGCCTCCGTCAGCACCCCAAAGTCGTACTCCATCACATAGGTCTGCACCGGGTGCCGGTCGCCGGGAGCCTCCTCCAGCACGCTCATATCCCGTATGCCGCTCATAGCCATATTCAGGGTACGGGGAATGGGGGTGGCAGACAGAGTCAGTACATCTACCGCCGGGAATTTTTCTTTGATCTTCTCTTTTTGTGCCACGCCAAAGCGCTGCTCCTCGTCCACAATCAGCAGCCCCAGATCCTTAAAGCGAATGTCCTTGCTGATAATCCGGTGCGTACCTACCAGCAGATCCACCCCGCCGTGCGCCAAATCCTCCAAGATCTGCTTTTGCTTGGTGGGGGACACAAAGCGGGAGAGCATCTCCACCCGTACCGGAAACGGCTCCATCCGGCGCATAGCCGTTTGGTAATGCTGCATAGCCAACACCGTGGTGGGCACCAAAATGGCGCACTGCTTACCGTCTGCAATGCACTTAAAGGCGCTGCGCAGAGCCACCTCCGTTTTGCCAAAGCCCACATCGCCGCACAGCAGCCGGTCCATAGGCGACGGCCGCTCCATATCCGCCTTGATCTCCGCCGCGCTTTGCAGCTGATCGTCGGTCTCATCATAAGCAAAGCGCAACTCAAAGTCCCGCTGCATATCCCCGTCCGGGCTAAAGGCATAGCCGGGGGTACTCATCCGCTTGGCGTAGAGGGCAATTAACTCCTTGGCCATATCCCGCACAGAGGCGCGCACCTTGGCCTTGGTCTTTTGCCAGTCGCCGGAGCCAAGGCGGTTGATCTTCACCTTCGTATCTTCCTTAGGCCCAATGTACTTGGACACCAAATCCAACTGGGTCACCGGCACATACAGGGTGTCGCCCTTGGCGTAGCTGATTTTAATATAATCCTTTTTCACCCCGCTGAGCTCCAGGGAGTGAATGCCCTCAAACACGCCGATGCCATGCACATTGTGCACAATATAGTCGCCTTTTTGCAGTTCGTCCAGGGAGTGAATGGCGTTTTTGCCCCGCGCACGCTTGTGCTTCTTTTTACTTTGCCCGGTGCGGGCGTGGGTAAACAGGGCAAAGCGAATATCCGAAATTTGCACCCCGCCGCTGAGGCTGCCCGGGCATACATGTACCGTGCCGGTCTGGAACTGCTCCGGCAAGCGCGGGTAGAATTCTGCGGAGAAGCCCTCACTTTGCAGGTCCGTGGCCAAGGCGCGCCCGGCCCGCTCCGTACCTGCCAGCAGGCAGACGGTGTACTTTTTCTCCGCCAAGGGGCGCAGTTCCTCCGTCAGCTGGGCCATGGTGCCGCTCCATACCCCCAGGGTTTGCAGCCGGAAGTCGGACAAATGCCCCACCGAGGTGTCAAAGCTGCCCCGAGGCATAGAGTCCAGATACAGCGCTTTCTTTTCTGTATAAATTTCCGTCAGCGTGTCAAAATCAACCGTATACCGGTCCAGCCCCTTGCACAGGCTGCCCTGCTCCACCAGCCACTTCATATCCTCTTGCAGCAGCCGGTTGGCGTTATTGCACTTCTCTTTCACTTTTGCCGAGTCGCACACCGCCAGCAGACCGTTGCAATAATCAAACAATCCGTTTGACTGATACACGAGGGGTAAATATTTATCTTTACAAGGCAGGGTGCCGGTTTTGCGCAGGGTGTCTGCGTCTGTAAGCAGCTTTTCCCGGGCTTTGGTAGCCTTGCCCCGCAGCCCGGCAGCCAGCGCTTCTATTGCCTTGGCGGTCTTTTCGGCATCGGCAAAGAGCACCTCTGCCGATGGGGTGATCCGCAGGCTGTTCAGTGCCTCCGTCCGCCGTTGGGTAGCCAGGTCAAAGGCAGTCATACTCTCAATGGTATCGCCCCAGAATTCCAGCCGCACCGGTTCTGTGCGCCCGGGTGGAAAAATGTCCAAAATCCCACCACGCAGAGCAAACTGGCTGGTGCCGTCCACCTGATCGTACCGAACATAACCCGCTGCCACCAACGCCTGCACCAGTTCGCCGGGGGGCACATCATCCCCCAGCTGTACCGTGCGGGTGCGCCCCAGCAGCTCCGCCGGGGGCATGGTCAGCTGGCAGGCAGCTGCCACCGGCGCCACCACGGCAGTGTACGCCCCCGCAGCCATGCGGGACAGCACATCCAGCCGCAGCAGCTCGTACTCATGGCTGGCACCTGCCACCTGCACAAAGTTCATCTCCCGCGCCGGGTACAACAACACATCCCCTTGCAGGGTGCGCAAATCCTCCGTCAATTTAACGGCAGAGGCCTCGTCTGGAGTGAGCACCAGTAGGGGCTTTTTATGTTGTTCATACAGTGCGTGGAGCACCAGCGCTTTACCGGTCTCCGAAAGACCAACGGCCCCAACTGGTCGGGACCCGGTGGTCCACGCCCGATTGAGGCTGGCAAACGCATCACTTTGATTCAGTATACCTGAAAAGCAAGACATTCTTTCATTCCTATTCTGCCCCGCAGGGCTTTTGCTGTCAGCGGTTATACAAGTTCATGGCCTCATCCGTTTTGCCCTCCACCAGCAGCCGCACCGCCGCCGTGGCGTGCTCCAGCGCCGTTTTCAGCGCCGGCTCCTGCTCTTTGGGAAAACGGCCCAGCACCCAGTCCGCCAGGTCATACGCCGGGGTGGGTTTTTGCCCCACGCCGATCTTCACCCGGGGGAAGTCCTGGCTGCCCAACCGGGCAATAATACTCTTTATGCCGTTGTGTCCTCCGGCGCTGCCCTTACGGCGCACCCGGGTACGACCCACATCCAGACTGATGTCGTCAAACAGCACCAGCACCCGCTCCGGCGGGATTTTATAAAAATTCGCCGCCTCGGCCACTGCGTCACCGCTTAGGTTCATCATGGTTTGCGGCTTCATCAGCAGGCACCGCTCTCCGCCCAGGCGCACATCGCCCACCAGGGCGTGGAACTTTAATTTCTTAATATCCACATGCTCCTGAAGCGCCAGCAGATCCACCGCCAAAAAGCCCGCATTGTGGCGGGTCATCTCGTACTTAGGTCCGGGATTGCCCAGCCCTACAATCAAATACGAATAGGTGCCGCCAAACTCTTTTTTTCTTGAAAAAAGCATACTCTTCCTATCTTCTTATGGCAAAAATCGGGCACGCCGCCACCGTACCTCTACAGTACAGCGTGCGTCGCGCCCGTTCTGATTATGCCTCGGTTTTTTCAAACTCCTGGAATTCCCGCTCGTCGTCGGATTTTTCGAAGTTGTACATATTCTCGTCCTTCACATGCTTGGCAATGAACTTGTCACGGTCAAACAGCTCGTCTGCCTTCACCTTCCAGGCCTTGGCAGCGCCGATGGTCTTGTCGTACAGCTCGTTGGCCGACTCCGGGTGCTGCATCTCGGTGGAATAAGCACCGGTCTCTGCCACCATTTTGCTGATGGCGCCGGGGTTATCCAGCACCGGGCAGGGGCGCAGCATATTGTTGGAGAAAGGCTGGTTGCGCTTGTACGCCATAAACAGCGGACTTTGCAGCGCGTCCAACACGGAGCATTCCTTAATATTCACATTGGAGTAATGCACAAAGGCGCAAGGCTCGCAGTCGCCGTTGGAGTTAATGTGGAAATAGTGGCGGCCGCCGGCAATACAGCCCTGCACATACTCGCCGTCGTTCCAGAAGTCCAGCGCAAAAATGGGCTTGGTGTGGCGCCACTCGTGCATCTTCTTATACATCAGCGCACGCTGCTCCGGGCTAACCATCAGATCGGTTACTGCACCGTTGCCGGTGGGCATATAGGTAAAGAACCAGGCAAACTTAACGCCCTGGTCGATGAGCCAGTCCATATACTCGTCAGAGGCCAGCACATCAGTGTTTTTGCTGGTGTAGCACAGGGAGGCGCCAAAGGGCACGCCCCGATCCTTCAGCCGCTTCATGGCTGCCGTGCACTTTTGGAAGGTGCCGGCGCCGCGACGGAAGTCGTTCTCCTCCTCGTAGCCCTCAATAGAGAAGGCCGGGTAGAAGTTGCCTACTTCGCGAATTTCGTCGGCAAAGCTGTCGTCGATCAGCGTACCGTTGGTAAAGCTCAGGAATGCGCAGTCCGGGTTCTCTCTGCAAATACGCATCAGATCCTTGCGGCGCATGGTAGGCTCACCGCCGGTGTACAGATACATATATGTACCCAGCTCCTTGCCCTGGGTGATAATACGGGTCAGGTCGTCGTAAGACAGAGAACTGGTATGGCCGTACTCGGCAGCCCAGCAGCCGGTGCACTTCAAGTTGCAGGCAGCGGTGGGATCCATCAGGATCGCCCACGGCACATTGCAGCCGTACTTCTCAATGGCAGCCATACGCTTGGAGTAGCTGTTAATGGCTACATTCATCAGCGGCTGAACCAGCTGATTGAGCACATGCTCATCTGTATTGCAAACCAAATCTCTGGCAAAGCGCATCCAGTTGTTATCCGGGTCATCCAGCACCTTGTGCAAACCGGCATAGGTGGAACGGTTAACCTTCTTTACATCCGCCATCTCCATCAGGCTGAGAATGCGGGGTGCGTTCTTATCAAAATCCTTACGCGCATACTTGATCGCGTTTTTTACGACAACAGCTGTCACTGTTTCTTTGAAAGCCATAATACTTAACCTCTCTATACGCAGGCACACCGCCGAAAGGCGGCAGTTTCTGCAATTTCAGTCAAATTCTGTGTATCAAATATAATACTAAGGAATCAAAAAGTCAAGCCTAAGTTTAATAAAGGGCGTAATGTCCTGTAAAACTTTATTTTTTCTTAAGAATCGGCCGATTACCGGTGATTAAAACCGGATCTGGAACTTTAAGCGATAGGTCTTATCCGTCTTGTTCTTGTATTTCTCATTGCAGTGGGCGCCCCAGCTGTCGTAGCCGCCTACGCCCTGCTGCCGGGCAATGCAGCGTACCACGGTCTTGGTCACCGGAGGCAGATCCTTGCCGTGCCAGGTATTCTCAATCTCCTTGGGCAGCCAGTGGCTCACATTCAGCTCCATCACCGGCTCCGCCACCAGGCTAAACACCTTCTTCTGCCCCACCAGGGTGGCGTAGCGCACACCGGTGCGATTGCCGCACTCCTGGTGTTTCAAATAATCGGTATAAAGGTCGGTAACCGTGGTGTTGTACAGCCCGATCTGCGCCGCGTTGCACCGATCAATGTAATTTTCTTCCGGTCCGGCACCCAGGTAAGTCAGATTTTCAAAATCCGGCGGCAGCTCAAACAGCAGCCCCACCTCCGGGATCTCCGGCAAAGCGTCGTTGGGGAAGAATTGCATATCCACTTCCATACCCTTGGAGGTAATGGTGTAGACCACCTGGCCCTTGCACTCCGGCTGGGTGCACACAGTAGCGCCGCTGACCACAACCACCTTTTTGCCGCCGTCCAAAATTTTGTAATTCTCAATAGACCACTTGGTGTTGTTGTAAATTCCGGGGGTGTCGCCGGCGTCTCGCCAGCAGCCCAGCCGAGAACCGGCCCGGGTGCCTCGGTCATTATCCGTCAGCGCCCGCCAGAAGTTAAAGCGCATAGGTCCTTGCAGCAGTTCCTCGCCGCCCACCTTAATACTCACCAGCTGGTTGCGCTCCCGGCGCTCAAAGCGAATGTTTACATCATCGCTCATCACCCGCAGAGAGCCGTAGGTATCGTCCACCAGCAGCGGTGCGTCCGCCACCAATTCATCGTATGTGTTGGCAAAGGCGTCAATGACAAACTGCTCTTTGGCCACCGCAAAGCCCGCCGGGCACCACAGGGTCTTTTCCTTGGTGCGCAGCTCCAAATTCAAATAGAATTCCGTATTGCAGGGGCGACCCAGCTCCAGGTCCAGCACCTTCTTCTCACCGGGCGCAAGCTGCACTTCCACGACCCCGTCCCGGAACACACCTTTATCACTGCACTGACACCAGTACAGTTCAAAATCGGCCAAATCCGTAAACAGGTATTTATTTTTGATCTCCACTTGGCCCCGCACCGGATCCACGGCACAGAAGTCCACATATTGATACAGCTTTTGAATTTCGTAATACTTGGGAGTGATCCGCCGATCACCGAACAGCAGTCCGTTGCCGCAGAAATGGCCGTCGTTGGGCTCGTCCCCAAAATCGCCGCCGTAGGCCAGGTATTCCCGTCCCTGGTCGTCCTTGGTGAGAATGCTCTGATCCACCCAATCCCACACAAAGCCGCCTTGCAGGCAGGGATATTTATCCCACAGGGTGGTATATTCATCCGTAGAGCCGCAGGAATTGCCCATGGCGTGGGTGTACTCGCAAAGCAGGTACGGCCGACCGTCCCGCCGGGTCAAGGCATATTCTTCACATTCCCGGGGTCTGGCATACATTTTGCTCTGCACATCGGACAGGCTCTGCTCCTCCGGGTCGCCGTGGCACTCAAAGTGCACAAAGCGGGTATCATCCACATTTTTCAAATAGCGGTACATTTTCTTAGGCGTTTCGCCGCCCAGGCTCTCATTGCCCATGGACCAGCACACCACGCAGGTGCAGTTCTTGTCCCGCTCATACAGCGCCTGAATCCGATCCATGCACGCCTTTTCCCACTCCGGTCGGGAGTCCGGAATCTGGGGGCAGCCAATGATGGCGGAGCGGTTGGTACCGTGGCTTTCCATATTGTTCTCATCGATCACATAAATGCCGTACTCGTCGCACAGCTCCATCCACCGGGGACAGTTGGGATAATGGGAAGTGCGCACCGCGTTCATATTGGCCCGCTTCATCTTCTCCAGATCGTCCCGCATCACTTCCTCAGTGATATACCGACCGGTGCGGCAGTCAAACTCGTGGCGATTGGTGCCCTTAAACACCACCCGCCGGTCGTTAATACGGATCACGCCGTCCAGGATCTCCACCTTGCGAAAGCCGAATTTGGTAGAAATATATTCAATAGGCGCGCCGTTGTTCTTTAAGGTCAGCACCAGGGTGTAAAGCGCCGGGTGCTCGCTGCTCCACAAATCTGCCCCGGCCACAATGGCCCGCAGCATCGTGCGGTGATCCTCATTGGCATACTGGCAATCCAGCGCCACGGTGTTGCCCGCTGCGTCCAGCACGCTCATATCCAGCGACAGCCCCTCGTAGGCGCCATTGGTCTTCACCAGCACCTCCACAAAGCCGTCTTTCATCTCGCCGTCCGGCTGGGCTTTCAGCACAAAGTCCCGAATGTACTCCCGCTCGGTGGTATAAAGATACACATCCCGAAAAATACCGCCCAGGCGCCACATATCCTGGCACTCCAGCCAGGAGCCGGTGCACCAACGGTACACCTCCACGCCGATCACATTGGATCCCTCTTGCAGATAGCGGGTCACATCAAACTCTGCCCGATTAAAGCTGGACTCACTGTAGCCCACCCGCTGGCCGTTAACATAGAGATAAAAAGCGCTCTCCACACCCTCAAAGCACAGCACCACCCGCTTTTGCAGCAGATCGGCGCCTACATGGATACGCTTAACATAGCAGCCCACCGGGTTGTGCTTGGTGGGGGCTGCCGGAGGGCAAATGTCCTCGTGCCCCTCCCAGGGATAACGCACATTGCAATACTGGCTTTGGTCGTAGCCCTGCATTTGCCAGGAGCCGGGCACCTGCACCGTGTCCCAGTTGTGGGTGTCGTAATGCACCTGGGCAAAGTCCGACGGCCGGTACGCATAGTTTTTATAGAGCTTAAACTTCCACTTGCCGTTTAGCACCTTGCACCGAGAGGAGGCATAGCGTTCTGCCTTTTGGGCCTCCTCAAAGCTGGCGTAGGGCATAAAGGTAGCGTGCTGGGGCAGCCGGTTTACCCCGGTGATCTCCGGGTTGGCCTGCCACTCTACATAACCGTCAACAAAATTTCTTTCCATATCCGTATCTCCGCTCCTGGAATATTAATACTTTCTTTGCCTTATCGGCGATGATAGGTGCCCTCGTGGAACCCCTCTTGCTTCACCACTGCGCCCACGGAGCGCAGCAAAATGATCAGGTCCAGTTTCAGACTCCAGTTGTCGCAGTATTCCTTGTCCAGTTTCATCTTGCGCAACAGGGAAATGCTGTCACGCCCGTTGATCTGGGCCCAGCCGGTGAGCCCGGGCCGAAAGCGATACACCCCGTATTCCAGTCGCAGCCGGTGGGCGCGCATTTCGCTGGAGATCAGCGGCCGCGGCCCCACAAAACTCATATCCCCTTTGAGGATATTCCACAGCTGGGGCAGCTCGTCCAGGCTGGTCTTGCGCAGGAATTTGCCGAATTTTGTAATGTACTGTTCCGGGTTCTCCAACTCGCCGGTGGCGCAGTTGGGGGTGTTGTTCTTCATGGTCTGGAACTTGTAAATGGTAAAGGGCTTGCCCCGCCGTCCCCGCCGCTCATGACTAAAGAACACGGAGCACTCCGGGGTAAACAGGTTTACAATACAGATCACCAAAAACAGCGGCGACAGCACCACCAGCGCCAAAAAAGAGGCGCAAATATCAAACAGCCGCTTGATCTTGGTGGGACCAAACCACTTTTTTTTGCTTTTTTTATCCATAAGATCGCTCTCACTTTGATTATTAAAATCCGCGCCGCAACCGGAGAAAAGACGCCCCGGTGCGCAACATAGAGTATATTTATTTGTAGATTATACCATATATGCTTTCAATATGCAATATTTGCGTTAAAGTTCCCATTCTCGACTTTTGCCGGTGTTTGAACGAGGTGTAAACACTGCGCTCCGGCTCTTGCAAAAGGCGGCGTTAATCTGTATAATATTATAAGCAATTTGAAAGGAACATCGCCATGAAAAAATTACTTTCCCTGGTGCTGGCGCTGCTGCTGGCTCTCTCCTTTGCCGGCTGCTCCGGTTCCACCGCCATGACCGAGGCCAATGTGACCGCCACCGTGGACAGCGCTTTTGACGCCCTAAAGCGTTTTGACACCAAGAAGCTGGAAAAATATGTAGACTCTAAGACCCTGTCCGTGATCATCACTTATGCCAACAAGCACGACCAATTTGCGGACCTGGGCAAGGCTCTGTTCAAGAACCTGGAATATAACATCGAGAGCATAGACCTGGACGCCAAGACCGTCACCGTCAGCGTGCGCAACAAGGACTTAAAAGACACTGCGTCGGCATTTACCAAGGCGCTGGTAAGCAAGTATTCTGCGCTGCAAATGCTGAGTCTGCTGAATAACGAGACCTGGCTGAACACCTCCCTAAATAGCCTGACGGACAGCATTGCCATTGCCAAGATGCAGTCCGCCCCGGTAAGTGTGACCCTGACCATTACCGCCGGCAAAAAGAACCTGATGCTGGGCTTTGACGACACAGCGGAGAACGCCGTCTCCGGCGGTGCGCTGCAAGCGGTCAAGTCCCTGACCTCCGGACTCACCGGCAGCAAGAGCACCACAGAGAGCACAAGCAACTGACCCTTGGCGCCGTAATTATTATATAAAAATAATATTTTTAGTGACAATCTTGCCAAATTGTGGTACAATGATTGTTAACGCCTGCAAAAATCAGGCACCGTTTCAAAATCATTTTTGGAAAATACACAATAAGGTGGAAAAATAAATGGCAAACAAATTCATTACTGCCCTGTTTGGCGACTACTCCAAAAAGGAAGTCAAGCGCCTGGGCAAAACCAAGCAGAAAGTGCTGGACCTGGAGGAGAAGTACCAGGCCATGAACGACAAAGAGCTGACCGCACAGACCGCCGTCTTAAAAACCCGGTTGGCGGACGGCGAGACTTTGGACGACATTTTGCCGGACGCATTTGCCGTCTGCCGTGAGGCTGCCTGGCGTGTGCTGGGTATGAAGCACTTCCCCGTCCAGATCATCGGCGGCATTGTTTTGTTCCAGGGCCGTATTGCGGAAATGAAAACCGGTGAAGGTAAAACCCTTGTGGCGACCCTGCCCGCTTATCTGAACGCGTTGACCGGCCGCGGCGTACACATTGTCACCGTCAACGACTACTTGGCCAAGCGTGACTCCGAGTGGATGGGCAAGCTGTACCGGTTCTTGGGGCTGAGCGTGGGTCTGATTATTCACGAAAAGACCAATGAGGAGCGCCAGGAGGCCTACAACTGCGACATCACCTACGGCACCAACAACGAGATGGGCTTTGACTACCTGCGAGACAATATGGTCCAGTACAAGGAGCAAAAAGTGCAGCGCGGCCATGTGTTTGCCATCGTAGATGAGGTAGACTCCATCTTGATCGATGAGGCCCGTACCCCCCTGATCATCAGCGGTAAGGGCGAGCAATCCACCGACCTGTATCGCCAGGCCAACGCCTTTGCCCGCACCTTGAAGATGGTGAAGGTTGCTAAAATGGACGAGAAGCAGGACACGGAGGCCACCTATGACGGCGACTTTATCGTAGACGAGAAGGCCCGCACAGCCACCCTGACCCAGGACGGCGTAAAGAAAGCAGAGGCCTACTTCCATGTAGACAACCTGATGGATATTGAAAACACCACCCTGCTGCACCATATTGACCAGGCCATCAAGGCCATCGGCGTCATGCGCCGGGATATTGACTATGTGGTCAAGGACGGTCAGGTGCTGATCGTAGACGAGTTCACCGGCCGTATTATGCTGGGCCGTCGCTATAACGAGGGTCTGCACCAGGCGATTGAGGCCAAAGAGGGTGTTAAGGTGGAGCACGAGAGCAAGACTCTTGCCACCATCACCTTCCAAAATTACTTCCGTCTGTATGAGAAGCTGTCCGGTATGACCGGTACGGCCTCCACCGAGTCCGCCGAGTTCAGCGAAATCTACAAGCTGGATGTGGTGGAGATCCCCACCAACAAGCCGCTGATCCGCGTGGACCATCCGGATGTGATCTTCCAAACCGAGGCGGGCAAGTTCCGGGCCGTGATCAAGCAGATCAAGGCCTGCCACGAAAAGGGCCAGCCGGTTCTGGTGGGTACCATCAGCATTGAGAAGAGCGAGCAGCTGTCTAAGCTGCTGAAGAAAGAGCATATCCAGCACAATGTGCTTAACGCCAAGAACCACGAGCGCGAGGCAGAGATCATTGCCCAGGCCGGTAAATTCGGCGCGGTGACCATCTCCACCAATATGGCCGGTCGTGGTACGGATATTATGCTGGGCGGTAATGCCGAGTTCTTGGCCAAGGCAGAGATGAAGCGGATGCAGTTCAGCGATGAGCTGATTGCAGAGGCTACCGGCTTTGCCGAGACGGACAATCAGGAGATCCTGAACGCCCGCAAGACTTTCCAGGATCTGGAAAAGAAGTATAAAGAAGAAATTCAGGAAGAAGCGGACAAAGTGCGCGAAGCCGGCGGCCTGTACATTCTGGGCACCGAGCGCCACGACTCCCGCCGTATCGACAACCAGCTGCGCGGCCGTTCCGGTCGTCAGGGCGATCCCGGTGAGAGCCAGTTTTACCTGTCCTTGGAGGACGATTTGATGCGTCTCTTTGGCGGCGAGCGTATGCAGGCCATGATGAGCCGGCTCACCGACGATGAGGACATGCCCATTGAGTCCAAGATGATCTCCCGCACCGTAGAGTCCTCCCAGAAGAAGGTAGAGGGCCGCAACTTCGGTATTCGTAAGAACACCTTGCAGTACGACGATGTAATGAACCGCCAGCGTGAGCTGATCTACAAGCAGCGCGACCAGGTGCTGGACGGCATTGACCTGACGGAGAAGATCCGCGGTATGCTGGAAACCAACATTGCCGAGAATGTGGGCAACTACTGCTCCGGCGAGACCCAGGCAGACTGGAATATCGCCGGACTGAAAGAGAAGTACAAGGGCTGGCTCACCACCGACGAGGATTTCCAGAATGTGGATGAGCTGACCGTAGACGATGTGGTGAATACCTTGACCCAGCGGGGTCTGAAGCGGCTGGAAGAAAAGCGGGAGCTGATCGGCGACGAGATGTTCACCGAGTTCCAGCGCATGGTGCTGCTGCGCAATGTAGATGTGCTGTGGATGGACCACATTGACGCCATGGACGATCTGAAGCAGGGCATTCACCTGCGGGCTTACGCCCAGCGTGATCCGGTGGTGGAATTCCGTTTGCAGAGCTACGATATGTTTGACGAGATGACCGCCGCCATTCGGGAGAACACCGTGCGCATGCTGCTGACCCTGGTGCCCCGTCGCCGGGAAGATGTAGAGCGCAAGGCCGTGGCTAAGGTCACTGCCACCTCTGCCGGTGGGGACGATACCGCCACCCACACCACCGTGCGTAAGGGCAAGAAGGTAGGCCCCAACGATCCCTGTCCCTGCGGCAGCGGCAAGAAGTACAAAAAGTGCTGCGGCGCTCCGGGTAAAGAAAAGCCCACCCAGGAATAATACCTAAATCACAAACCGGCCGAGACTATCAGGTCCCGACCGGTTTTTTATTGCTTTTATTGGTCTATATAATCGTAGGGGCGGCAATTTTCGCCCGTTGATCTTTCTGCGGTTGCACTCATATACAGCCTATTACCTTATTCAAAGTTCTTTTTCGCAAAAATCAGCCGCAGCAGGCCCCGACTTACCGGTCCGGCTGCAAAACGCCGCTTTTCAGGGCCACATTATACACTTCCATTCCATACGCCATGGTTACGGACATCAAAATTCCAAACACCAAACCCTGTCCCTTTGCTGATGTGTGATAAAGAAGTAGTAGAAGTGTAAAAAATTTTGCCGTTCCTA
>OGXL01001188.1_pt1 | contig 22199 bp, 17 predicted proteins | sample 1576311 | NCBI WGS metagenome assembly OGXL01 (sample SAMEA3541564, study PRJEB24748) | human gut metagenome | biome: human gut; feature: human-associated habitat; material: faeces | place: China | collected 2012 | reverse complement strand
CGGCAACGTTCCACCATGGATCGTAGTGGATGACAATGTCCGCTGCGGTGAGGTTCAATCCGGTTCCTCCTGCTTTTAAGGAGATACAGAACACCGGGACATCATCTTTGTTGAAGCTGTCTACCATCTGCATACGTTTTTCCTTATTGACGGAGCCGGTGAGCATATAGTAATCAATGCCCAGCTTTTTCAGCTGTTCCGCCAGACGGTCTAACATGGTCGTGAACTGAGAGAATAACAGCACCTTGTGTCCACCGTGCACTGCGTTCCCGATCAGATCCATACACATCTGGACTTTTGCGGATTCGCCCTTGTAATCTTCGAATAAAAGTGCCGGATCACAACAGAGCTGACGCAGTTTTGTAAGTTCTGCAAGGATCTGGATTTTGTTGGACTTAAATTCCGCCTCGCTCTTGCCATCTAACATCTGCTTCATCTGCTGCACATGCGCATCATAAAGAGCCAGCTGTTCGCCCTCCATCTTCGCATAAACATTCTCTTCGAGTTTTTCCGGAAGATCTTTTAATACATCACCTTTTAACCGGCGCAGGATAAACGGACGGATCATGCGCTGTAAACGCTCCATCTTGTTTGCATCCTGATTCACAGCGATCGGAAGCTCGATCTCCTCCCGGAACTTCTGATAGGTATACAAAAATCCCGGCATCAGATAATCAAAAATACTCCAGAGCTCACTGAGTCTGTTTTCGATCGGTGTTCCGGTCAATGCCAGCTTGAATGCCGCAGTGATCTTTTTGACACCTTTTGCCGCCTGTGTGGACGGGTTCTTGATATACTGTGCCTCATCGATGACCTGAATCGCAAATACAAACTTCTGGTACACTTCGGCATCACGTTTTAACAGATCATACGAAGTAATAAGGATTTCTCCCTCTTTGCTGTGACGGATGATCGACGCACGATCCGGTACACTTCCGGCAACAATGACTGTTTTTAACTGTGGTGCAAAGCGTGTGATCTCTTTCTGCCAGTTGTAGACCAGAGATGCCGGACACACGATCAGGGAACGGCGCAGTTCCTTTTCCCCAGCCTGCATTTCTTGCTGTTCTGCCGTTAAAAGGCTGATGACCTGAAGCGTCTTTCCAAGTCCCATATCATCGGCTAAAATACCGCCGAATCCATTCTCACGCAGCGTCTTTAACCACAGGAATCCATTCTTCTGGTAACTTCTCATAATAGAATTCAGCGCTTCCGGCACTTCATAGTCACTGTCCTCGATCGTCTTCATGTTGCGGACCATGCCCTTGAACTCTTTATTTTTCTCGATCGAGAGAAGCTGATTGTTCTTTAATGCCGCGTCCAGATACATTGCGCGGTATTTTGGTACAATTAAAGTGCCTTTTTTGAGATTTGTCTCCGTCAGGCGCAGATCCTCGCTGACTTCCGCCAACGTACTTAAACCGTCCTCTTCAATATTTAAAAAGTCGCCGTTTTTCAAACGGATATACTTCTTTTTCCTGTCATATTTTGAGAGCAGGTAGGCAAGTTCCTCCCGTGACATCTCATCGGAATGAATTTTTAATTCCAGAAGATCACTTTTTAACGAGATACCCACGGAAACGGCCGGGGAAGATACCACCTTTAAATTGCGGAAATTTTCCGTTGTATAAATGGTCATAAATTCACCCAGTCTTCTCAATCCACCTGAAACTAACTGATACAACATCTCCTCATTGTTCTTCAGCACAAAGACTGTCTGGGACAGCGCATATTCATTGAAATACGGTTCCACAAGATTTTTGATGCGGAGTTCCTCTGCGAGATCGCGCACTTCACCCGGTGCGATCTTCTCGAGGACATTATATTTATCATCCCCGTAAGCTGCCATCAGTTTTGCACCTACCGTATTCATATCCTGTCTGTCTAAATAAAGTTCAAACTCAGGTTTCGGCGGCACATAAAGGCTCTCATCAAATCCTGCCTCTTTTTCCACTTTAAAATATTTTTTCAGTAATGGAAGCAGGTCGCGGCAGAACATGGCAAGCTCATCTGCAGCGATATAAGTCTGTCCTCCGGTCTGGCGGTGCAGAAATTCAAAAAATTCTCCGACCGTTTCTTTCATTCCTGCCGGACTGCGGTAGATCATATCCGCGTCATAGAAATAAAAATATTTTTCACCGATGATCACAGAATCATCTTCCAGCATCAGAAAGATACCGGAACCGCCCTGACGGATAACCAGCTTCGGACGCTTTTCTTCCGGTGAAAATGTATAGGTATCCTCCGGTAAAAATCCTACCTCTGCCTCAAACGGCATATCCCCGACTGCCTCAAAAAAACGGTCGATCCCCACACTGTCTAACTCCATCGTGCGTTCATAACTGCCCGTATACGCATAATATGCATGGAACTGGCTCTGACGTCTTTTATCCATCTCCTGCTGTTCCATAAATGCAATCATACGTTTTGCAGATTCCGTAAATGCATCCAGATGATGATAAAACTCCAGTTTTTTACCGTAACGGACTTTTTCATTGATTTTAATCGAGTGTAAAAATGCAGAAATATTTTTGAGTACATATTTCTGCTCCATTCCAATCTTAAATTCCACCGTGGCATAACTGTATTCCATCTTGAAATAAGGCTCTAACTCCACCTTGCCGTAAATATTTTCCGGTAAAAGATAGGTGGAACCTGCACGCATGGAATAACGGTTTAACAGATTTTTTAATGAAGTATCCGTTTTTAACTCTTTTTCCGTGCGGATGTTCTTCTGCTCTGTCTTCTCGCTTACTCCAAGTTTTGCATTTAAGATATCTTTCGCCTGTCTGCGGTTCACATAGGCAAGCGCAACGGCAACACAGTGCTTGCAGATGCCCTCATAGTTGCAAAACGCCTCACAGTTGCAGCGGCTCTCTGAAACTTCCGCATATTCTTCATCTATCACAAGCCGGACATCGTAGTGATCCTCGACTGTTCCTTTTACTCTTCCAATTAATTCTGCCTTTGGAACGCCATCTTCCGTGTATACGTCATAGGAAAATTCCTGCACGAGTCCCCGCTCATACAATTCCTTTCCCCGGCGGTATGCTGCCGGATATGCTTCCTGCTTAATGTCTGATATGGAAAACATGATTGCTGTGCTCCTCAATAGTATATTTTTTGCATCTTTCTATTGTAACATAAATTTGAGGATTCGGTTAGACTTTTTTCACTAAAATACAATCTTGATCTCCGTACCCACACCAACCTCACTTGTCAGCGTCATCTGCGCATCATGCTGCGCGACAATATGCTTTACAATGGCAAGTCCCAGACCTGTGCCGCCAGTGGATTTTGACCGGCTCTTATCGACACGGTAGAAACGCTCAAAGACGCGTTCCTGCTGTTCTTTCGGGATTCCGATACCGGTATCTTTTACGATCAGGACCGGTCTGGTATTTTCGATCGTAGTCACGATCGTGACACTGCCGCCTTTTTTATTATAACGGACCGCATTACTGCAAAGGTTAAAAAGCAGTTCCTCAAGCAGCGTCTTGTTTCCGTTCATTGGAACAGACGCCCCCTCTAAGTGCAGCGTCACCTCATTTTTATCTGCCTGCATCTGCATGGAATGAATGCACTGCTCCCCAAGATCATGCAGATCAACCGTCTCAAATTCAAGTTTTAAATCACTGTCATCTAATTCTGAAAGCTTTATAATATCGTTGATCAATGCCTGCAGACGCTCCGCACTCTTATGGATCTCATTTGCAAAATGCGCGGTATCCTCCCCGCCCGTCATTCCGCTTGCGATCAGTTCCGCATATCCGGAGATCGCAGTCAACGGCGTCTTTAATTCATGGGAAACGTTGGCTGTAAACTCCTGACGCATCTGCGCATGATTTAAAATATCCATATGCTGTTTTTTGATCATGGAAATAAACGGGCGCATTTCCTCGTAAACTTCCGTCTCATCCACCAGGATAATATTATCTGCCATTTTCCCGATCGGTGCCATGAGTCTCCGTGTCAGACGGTAAGAGTAAAATACACACATCAGAAATACCATCAGGCCGACCGCTAAGATCAGACCTGACATCGTAGACACCAGATGATAAATACTTCCGCTCTCTTTCGCAACACGCACAACGCTCCCATCTTCTTTTCTAAGTGCATAATAAAAGGTATGCTTTGACGACGTAGCTGAGACACGGATTGATTTTCCCTCGCCATTTTTTATGGCCTCCGCAATTTCCGGGCGTTCCTTATGGTTCTCCATGGAAGAAGCATCTTCCATACTGTCGTACAGGACAGTACCATCCACATCCACACAGGTAATACGCAGTCCGTCATTTTCCAGTGAATATGTGATATCCTTCGAAAGTTCATTCGGACTGATCACCGAGACAACATGTGCACTTGCCTTTAAATCATCAAATATCTGTTCCTCCAGAATCTGATAAAAAAGAAACATAGAACAAACGGCAGTCACCACAATGGCGATTGCCGCAATCAACATAAAACCGGTATTAATTCTTTTTTTCATTCGATCATGTACCCCACATTCCGCACGGTCTTGATACAGCTTCCTGCTGCCCCAAGTTTCTGTCGCAGTGTTTTGATATGCATATCAACGGTACGGCTCTCTCCTTCGTACTCAAATCCCCATACCTGATCCATAATCTTGTCTCTTGATAAAACAATTCCCTGATTGAGCATCAGGTACTTTAACAATTCAAATTCTTTAAATGTCAGCTCACACAGCTGCCCTGCAACCGTAACGGCATGTTTGTCCATATCCATAAGGATATCTTCATGTATCAGCTGTGAATCTTCATTCATGCGGCTTGTTCTTCGAAGCAGTGCTTTCACACGGGAGATCAGCTCCATGACTCCAAACGGCTTTGTGATATAATCATCTGCTCCAAGATCAAGTCCCTTTACCTTATCAAGCTCACTTGTCTTTGCCGTTACCATAATGACCGGGACATCCGCGGTCGCCTTGTCTGCCCGGATCCTTGTTAAAATATCCAGTCCGTCTTCCCCCGGAAGCATGATATCTAAAAGGATCAGGGATGGGATATTTTTTTCCAGACGCTTAAAAAATGATGCGCTGCCCTCAAATTCTTCCACTTCATAACCACTGTTTTTGAGCGCATAACGTTCAATTTCACGAATATTAATATCGTCTTCCACTATATAGATCGTTGCCATATTTTTCCTCAATCCCCATTTTTGCGCCCTTAAATCTGATATATCTTCTCGAACTCGTTTAACTGTTTTGTAAACTCTGCGCTCTCCTCTGCATCCAGCTGCTCGGTAAAACTGTGTTCCTCTAACTGGGTATCCTCTAACTGCATCATATATACCGCGATATTCGAACAATGGTCTGCAACACGCTCATAGTTCATTGCAAGATCTGACAATACAAGACCAAGCTCAATGGTACATTTCCCTTTTCTAAGACGCTTCATATGGTTTTTCTTTACTGTCTTGTTTAACTCATCAATGACTTCTTCTAACGGTTCTACCGTACGCGCAAGTGCCTCATCACCCTCCACAAATGCGTTCGTGGTACGCTCTAAGATATCACGGAGTGCTGTGCTGTATACCTTCATTTCTTCTTTTGCTTTCTTGGAAAATACAGCGCCCTCTTTATACATCTGCTGTGCATTTTCCACCACGTTGATGGAATGGTCGGAAATTCGCTCAAAATCTGTCAGACAGTGAAGCAAGGATGTCACTTTCAGACTGTCTTTGTAAGATAAATTCTGGCTGCTTAACTTCGTTAAGTATGCACTGAGTTTATCATCATAGGTATCTACAATATTTTCTTTTGCAATGACATCCTCGATCTTTTCTTCGGAGTACTCATCAAGTACGGTCATTGCCTCTAAAAATCCTTCGTGTGTGATCTTCGCCATCTGGTTTGCCAGAGAGTGACACTGCTCAATGGCAAATGCAGGACTGCTTAAGAAGCGGTCGTCTAAGATCACAAATACATCCTCTTTCTGATTCTGCTCCTCTGCTGTTTTCGGGATCGTCAAGTAAGCCAGCTTCTCCAATCCCTTTGTAAATGGAAGTAAAACCAGGGTTGCGAACACATTAAATATGGTATGGATCATTGCGATTCCCGCTGCTCCAACGACCTCATTGGTAAACTCAAATCCGATCAGCGCATTGCCTGTATAAAACAATACCAAAAACAAAATCGTACCGATTACATTGAAATAAAGATGTACAAATGCCGTTCTCTTTGCACCTCTGTTTGCCCCGATTGCTGAAATCATTGCCGTCACACAGGTACCGATATTCTGTCCCATAATGATCGGGATCACAGAGCCATAGGTAAATGCTCCTGTTACAGACAGTGCCTGTAAAATTCCGACCGATGCAGAGGAACTCTGTATGATCGCAGTAAGTACAGCTCCTGCCAATACACCAAGGAACGGATTGTGGAACATCGTTAAGATATTCGTAAATTCCGGCACATCTGCAAGCGGTTCTACCGCCCCGCTCATGCTCTCCATACCGTACATCAATACTGCAAATCCAAGTAAGATCTCACCGATATCTTTTTTCTTGTCGCTCTTTTTCGACATACAAAGTATGATACCGATCATTGCAAGGATCGGTGAGAAGGAGGATGGTTTTAACATCTGGATAAAAAAGTTATCCCCCTGCAGTCCACTTAAGCTCAAAAGCCATGACGTTACCGTTGTTCCGATATTTGCACCCATAATGATGCCGACTGCCTGTGACAGCTTCATAATACCGGAGTTCACAAAACCAACCACCATAACCGTCGTCGCCGATGACGACTGGATCACTGCGGTTACACCTGCACCAAGCAACACTGCCTTGATCGGGTTTGATGTCAGAGTCTCTAAGATCTTCTCTAATTTACCTCCTGACATCTTCTCCAGTCCGGCACCCATTACATTCATTCCGTACAGGAACAGTGCCAATCCGCCAATGAGGGTCAGTACTCCAAAAATATCCATCTCAATCTCCTTTTGTATGCCGCTTTTCTTATTCTTTACGTTTTTTTGACATATAATTTATTTATACAGCATTTTTCGTCATTTTGCAATTAGCATAAAAAGGAGTATGTAAATTCGCCGTCAACTTTATGTAAAATCTATGTAAAATCTCAAAGAAACCATTTATTTTTGTCTATTTTTAATTTTCATGTTGTCCGGTAATGGAATAGATCACCCACTCCGCAATATTGGTCGCATGGTCTCCGATACGCTCAAAATATTTTGCAACCATCAGCATATCCGTTGCCTGCTCCCCATTTTTTACATTCTCATTGATCTTTTTAATGAGCTGCTGTTTGAACTGGTTGAACAGATCATCCACCACATCATCTTCTTTGATGACCCAGTGTGCCATATCCATGTCTTTCTGCACGAATGCATCCACACTCTTGATGACCATGTCAGTTGTTTCTTTTGCCATTTCCTTGATCAGGTCAAGATTGATCGGATCCCCGGTTTCATAAGCAGCGTCCGCCATCAGTATCGTCATTTCCGAAATATCGGATGCATGATCCCCGATACGCTCCATATCCGTGATCATTTTCAGTGCTGCTGAGATCAGGCGGAGATCTTTTGCCACCGGCTGCTGCTGCAATAATAATTTCATGCAGAGACTTTCAATATCGCGCTCCTGATGGTCGATCTCCTCATCAAAGCTGATCGCTTTCTGCGCTTTCTCCACATCCTGTCTGACCAGTGCCGAACATGCCATCTCGATCGCCTGCTCGATCAGGCTTCCCATTTCAATCAATTCATCGTTCAATACCTGAAGCTGTCTGTCAAATCTGTTTCTCATAATTTTCCACTTCCCTCTTTCTTTTCCTGTTATAGATTGCTCTACATTTCTACACTTTTTTCTGTATGTCATAACTGACCCAGCCCGCAGTATCATCCAAAACGTCCGGTGATGTAATCCTCCGTCCGCTTATCCTGCGGCACGGAGAATAACCGCTCTGTCTCACCCGACTCGATCACTTCCCCTAACAGGAAAAATACGGTCTTATCCGAGACACGGACTGCCTGCTGCATGTTATGTGTTACCATAATGATCGTGTACTGTTTTTTCAGTTCAATGACAAGATCCTCGATCTTTGATGTTGAGATCGGGTCAAGTGCTGAGGTCGGCTCATCCATTAAGATGACTTCCGGGTTAACAGCAAGTGCCCTTGCGATACAAAGTCTCTGCTGCTGTCCACCGGACATGCCGAGCGCACTTTTTTTCAGACGATCCTTTACCTCATCCAAGATCGCCGCATCCCGCAGGGATTTCTCCACGATCTCATCCAACTTTGCCTTGGAGCGGATACCGTGTGTTCTTGGTCCATATGCGATATTGTCATAGATACTCATTGGAAACGGATTTGGTTTCTGGAATACCATTCCGACACGTTTTCTTAAAATATTGACATCCATGCCGTTGTAAATATCCTCTCCATCCAAAAGAACACTGCCGGTGATCTTACATCCCTCGACCAGATCGTTCATTCTGTTTAAACTCTTCAAAAAGGTGGATTTTCCGCAGCCGCTCGGTCCGATAAATGCTGTAATCTCGTTCGATGCGATCGACATATTGATATTTTTTAGTGCATGAAAATCACCATAATATAAATCCAGGTTTGAAATTTTAAATTTTTCTGCCATTTTTTTCTCCATTCTACTGTTTCGGCGCTTCAAATTTTTTTGCGATCAGGGAGGATACCCCGTTGATGATCAGTACCACGATAAGAAGTACAACCGCCGTCGCATATGCCTCATTGGTATGCATACCCTCACGCGATAACGAATACATGTGGATCGCTAAGGTACGGCCGGAATCAAAAAATCCTGCAAGGTTTGCCACCGTACCTGAGGTGTAAATAAGTGCCGCCGTCTCTCCGACGATTCGCCCGATCGCTAAAATAATGCCGGATAAAATACCCGGGATCGCACTCGGAAGCACAATTTTAAATATGGTACGCAGTTTTCCTGCACCGAGTCCGAAACTTCCCTCACGGAATGAATCCGGTACGCAAAGAAGTGCTTCCTCCGTCGTTCTCATGATGACCGGGAGTACCATGATTGCAAGCGTCGCTGCACCTGCCATCATTGAGTAGCCCCATTTTAATGCTGTCACGAAAAACAACATACCAAAGAGTCCATAAATAATAGAAGGGATACCGGAAAGTGTCTCCGCCGTCACACGGATGATCCCGACTAACTTGTTTCCCTTTTTTGCGTATTCCACGAGGTAGATCGCTGCGCCCACACCAAACGGTACGGATAACAAAAGCGCCAGCACCGTCATAAACAGTGTGTTGATCATCGCCGGGAGCATCGACACATTATCCGAATTATAAGTCCATGCAAACAGCGATGGTTTTAAATATGGGATACCGCGGATTAAAATATAGCCCACCAGAAATACCAGGACACCCACAGTCAGCACTGCTGCGACAAGTACTAAAAGCAGCAATAAGAATGAGCCCGGATGTTTCGTATATGATTTGATCTTATTTTTCACACTACTTTCCCCTTTCTAATTGTCCTTTGTGCATCTTTTTAAAATAGAGAAAGAGACATTGATGATAAGGATAAACACAAACAGTACCACACCGGTTGCGATCAGTGCTTCTCTGTGAAGATCCGTTGCGTATCCCATTTCCATTACAATATTTGCCGTTAAGGTACGGACACCTTTAAAAATACTCGATGGAACCCGCGCCTGGTTTCCGGCTACCATCATAACCGCCATCGTCTCACCGATCGCACGTCCGACACCGAGCACGACTGCTGCCATGATACCGGATTTTGCTGCCGGAACGATCACGGTAAAAACACTTCTCTCATGGGTTGCTCCAAGTGCAAGTGCTCCCTCGTAATAGCTGTTTTCCACCGCACGGATCGCAGACTCTGACACACCGATAATGGTCGGCAGGATCATGATTCCAAGCAGGATCGAAGCGGTTAAGATACTGTTTCCATTTCCTTTAAAATGTTCTCTGATAAACGGCACCAATACGACCAGACCGAAAAATCCATATACAATAGAAGGGATGCCTGCTAAGAGATCCACGATCGGTTTTAAAATGCGGTACAGTTTTTCCGGACAGAAGCGGGCCATAAAGATTGACATCAGTATTCCAACCGGGACTCCGATTAAAAGTGCTCCTCCGGTTACATAAATACTTCCTAAGATCATCGGAAAGATTCCGAATATATTATTGGTCGGTTTCCATACTTTTCCCGACAAAAACTGCCATACACCGATTTTCTGCATTGCCGGAAATCCGTTTGCAAACAAGAACACACAGATTAAGGCTACCGCGATAATGGATATGACTGCCGTAAAGAGGAAAACGCCTTCCATTACTTTTTCTTTGATATGATTCATTATTTTTCTCCAGACTGATAAAAAGTTGTGTACGTTATTTATGTAAAGACCGGCAGAGTAACTGTCTCTCCCGGTCTTTACCTGATATTTTATAATAAGGAATTCTATGAAATATGTTGTTTGTATCTGTCTGTATTACTCTGTAATGCCATCCCAGGATGTGATTTTGCCTGTGTAGATGCCTTTGACTGTATCTTTGGAAAGATCTGCAGTCGGGTTGTCGTTGTTTACGATGACTGCGATACCATCCATTGCGATCACGGCTGCTGTTAAGCCGCCCTCTGTCTCAGAATCTTTTAATTCACGGGAAGCCATACCGATATCACAGGTTCCATCCATAGCTGCTGTCATACCTGTGGTGGAATCGCTCTCCTGGATCTCGATCTCTGCACCGCTGTTGACTGCGACATATGCCTCTTTTAATTTTTCCATAACAGGTGTTACGGAAGAAGATCCTGCTACAACAACTTTTCCGCTTGCGCCGTTTGACTCGAATGCTGCTGCACCGTCATCTACCGGGATGTATTTATTATCAGAAATAACTGCCTGTCCGTCTGCACTCATGATAAAGTTGATAAAATCCTGTGCCACATCGCTCGGTGTTCCTTTGGTTGCAATATTAAATGGTCTTGCGATCGTGTAATCCCCGCTCTTGATATTATCTACGGTAGCTTCTGCTCCATCAATGGAAACTGCTTTTACACTGTCGTTTAAGGAACCAAGTGATACATATCCGATGGAGTATTCATCACCTGAAACTGTTGTTAACATAACGTCGGTACTGTTTGTGATGATTGCTTCATCGGTTGTATTATCAATTTTATCACCGGCTTCATTTTTCTCTTCCACACCGAACAGCTCGATGAATGCTCCTCTTGTACCGGAACCATCCTCACGGGATACAACGTTGATGTACTCGCTGTTGTCAAAATCTCCGGTTGCTGCTGATGCTGAATTTGCAGCTGTCGTATCTGGTGTAACATCTGCTGACTGATCTGCTGAACTGTCCGCTGCATCTGCACTTGCATCTGTATTTGTATCTGCTCCGGCATTTGCACTTGCATTTCCACTGTTACCACAGCCTGCGATCATGCTGGCTGCCATCATACCTGTTAATAACATACACATTACTTTCTTTTTCATTTTCTTAATCCTCTCTTTTTTCAATTTGCAGGGCGTCTATCCTGCTGTTTTCTTTTCATTTCCCTTTGACATTTTTTACTTTACGGCACTTATGTAAAATACATGAGAGAGGTTTGGTAAAATGTATGTAAAGTAATGGTAAATGTTTCGCTTACTTTTTCTCGATCTGTCTGCGCAGTTCCAACATCTGATTGTCTACTTTTGCGATCACATCGGAATAATCTTTGGTTGCACGCTCCACATTTTCAATCTGTCCGGCATTTTTCTTATAACACATCTGATTATCAAGCTCTGCCCAATAGTCCATGGCAAAAGAACGGATCTGTATCTCCACTCTTATTTCCTTTGTCTTTTCCAGATAAGTGACCGGAATACCCACGATCAGATGGATACTCTGGTAACCGCTCTTTTTGGGATTTTTCACATAATCCTTTTCTTTGAGCAGCGTGATGTCCTTCTGCTTTTTTACATAATCTGCCACACGGTAAATATCATCACAAAAAAAACAGACGACGCGGATCCCGGCAATATCGTTTAAAGTATCTACCGCAGCCTGAAACGTTACTTCCCTGCCCTTTCGCATCAGCTTTTTGGCAATACTGTCCGTCTGTTTGATCCGTCCCGTCATAGTACGAATAACCTGACGGTCAAATTGCTCCGTCAGGTCCGCATTGATCATTTTTAATTTTGCCTGCACCACATCCATCGCATATGCGTAAGAAAGTCTTACCATAGGTGCTTCGATCTGTTCTTTTAATTGTTTTTCCATGAGCAAGGTATCTGCTCCCGCTAAAGTCTCTTTTATTCCTATGCGTTTTTTCTGATTTTTAGAATCTTTCTTCGGCAAAATCCATATCTCCTGGTTCGTAATCATCCTCATATCCATATCCATAGTCATAGTCATCATAATCATTTTCCGTTTCCGCTTCGAACTCATCCCTGGTTCTGCTTACCGCCAAAGACCGCTTTTCCCTTCTCTGCATTGTCTGTGACTGGATCTTAAAAATAACAAACCCGATCACAAACATTGACGCGATCACGATAACACCCGCTTTTGAAGTGTGGTCATTCCCTGCTATAAAGATCAAAACCGGAATTTTAATCCGCTCCAGATTCTTTTTCCTCATCAGCGTTTCCTCTAACGTGGGTATCTGTGCATGTTCATACTCCGGATGTGTACGGTTAAAATTATGTTTGATCAGCTTCGCGTAGGTATAATCTTTTACCCAGCCGCTTCCATCACTCACTCGGTCGATCGTTTCATCGTGGATGACAACAAGTTCTCCGTCTTTTGTGAGCTGCACATCCACTTCAATTCCATCTGCGCCAAGCTCTACCGCTTTCTCAAAAGCTGCCATTGTATTTTCCGGTGCATAACCGCTTGCACCGCGGTGTCCCCACACGAGTGTTCTTTCAATCTCTGCTCCATTCCTGCCGGTTTCTTCCATCTGCGCACTAAATCCGCCTGTCTGGCATCGATTCTTTTATTTCTCTCATCTTTACCCTATATCCTAAGCGGATATTGTAAAATGGGTGTGGGGGTTTATGTAAAAAATGGGTAAAAAAATACAGAACCACGTTTTTGTGATTCTGTAATATACCTTATAATGTTGTTGGCACAAATAGTGCGTTCAGGTTTATTGATTGACAAATTGCGCAAAGCCGTGCCTGTTTTGTTCCGTTGTCCGAAAATAAGAAAAGCTAAGCCTGCCTGTTTTACTTTTTCTCGGAGTGACGTGAACGGCGTTCAACGAGCCATCCTTGGCTCGAGAAGCCTTGTTCTGCCATCCGTGGCAGAACATCACTGTGGATAGACAGGCAGACTAAGATTTTCTAATTTTCTCCCAAAGTCACAAAAGCATTCTCGGCTTTGCGCAATTTGTCAGCCGCCAGGTTGTGAAGCACTATTTGGTTTTAACATCATATATTTTGATGCCGGAATTCCTTTAATCCTTATGCGCTGCCTCATAAACGTTATAGCATGCCGCTGCCCCGATCACAAGCACTGCGCCAATGACTGCCGTGCGCCCGATTGTCTCACCGCAGAAGATCGCAACTAAAATTGGATTTAAGATCGGCTCTAATGTAGAAGTTAAGGATGCCGTGACCGGCGAAACACGATCCAAGCCCCTCGATAAAAAGATGTAGGATAATCCAAACTGGATCACACCGAGAAGGATAATACAGATCCATGCCTTCGCAGAATGATCGGTCTCCCCCAAAAACGAAGGCAGTCCGATGCTAAGGCTGATCACATGGGATGCCAGCAATGACGATTCAAAATCAGCTCCCGGAAAACCTTTCATCATCATAACCAGCGCATAGGTAAATCCCGAAAATACCGCAAGCAGATTTCCCGCCATTCCCCCGGCGCTCAGGGAATCTAAAAAGAAGCATAAGATACCGGCAAACACGACCGCACATGCCACCACTGCCGCTTTTTTCGGTTTCTTCTTATATAATGCCCACATCAGCAGAATCACAAAGATTGGTTCTGTAAACTGAAGCACGATCGCATTTGCCGCCGTTGTCATCTTTGTTGCTGAAACAAACGTTAAAGCCATAGCCGTATTGCAGACGGCTCCAAACAACACCGTTTTGTTCCATACAAACTTTCGTTTTGTGATGACCATATATGATGCGATCAGCATAAATGAAAAAATACTGCGGATTCCCTGGATCGTGATGGAACTCCACGGAATCGACTTTATCAGAACACCTCCGGTGCTGAAACATACTGCAGAGAGCAGCACATAGATGGTTCCCTTCATACTTTCTTTATCTAATTGTTTTTCCTGCATTTTATTCTCCCTCCCATTTTACCGCATTCCCAGCGCAAGCAGCACAAGTACCGCGAGAAAAATGATATTTGCCAGATGAAACCACAACAGATAATACCCCTTCGTGCGGTTATAATTATGCGCATATATTTTATAGGAGATCAGGCTCGCCATGGAGGCGATCAGTGTGCCAAGTCCCCCTAAATTTACACCAAGCAAAAGCTGCTTTAAATCACCCGAAAAACCGGACAATAACAGTGCCGCCGGAACATTGCTGATCACCTGGCTTGTGGCAATTCCCACAAGAAGTTCCCTTCCGTTAACCAGTGAATGCAGTACTTCCTGAAACGCCGGCAGCCGTCCGATATTTCCTGTAAAAATGAAGAAAGCGATAAACGTAAAGATCAGGCAGTAATCCACCTGCCCCAGTACTTTTCTATCTGATAAAAACACAGACACAGCCACCGCCGCAAGCAAAATATAATACGGCAGGATCCTTGCCACGACCAAAAGCGCCATAAGGAATAAAACCGCATACATGCCGGTCAGTTTTTTGTTCATTTCCTTTTTTTCTTCCGAAAAATGACAGTCTGTCAACCTGATTTTTCTTTTTCTTGCACTTAAAACAAAAATGGTCAGCGCAAGTAATACGCCGGAAACAACCGTATACGGAAGCATCAAGACAAGAAACTCCCCAGCATTCATTTCTGAGAGATTATATAAATACAAATTCTGCGGATTTCCAATCGGAGTCAGCATACTTCCAAGGTTCGCCGCTATGGTCTGAAGCACGATGACCGGCACCATAAGGCGCTCCTGCCCGCATTTTTGCAGCGTGAGAAGTGCAAACGGAACAAACGTCAAAAGCGCAACATCATTGGTAATGACCATGCTTGAAAAGAAACACAGAAAAACAAGAACAAATGCCAGCTGCGCCGTATTTTTCGTATGCGCAAGAAGCCGCCGCCCGATCTCATCAAAGATTCCATTATTCTGCACGCCCGCCATAATGATCATCAGCGAGAGCAGGATCCCAAGCACACGAAAATCAATATAATCGATATATGCCTGATCCGGATGCACAAAAAAAGCTGACATTACCGCTAAAATGGCTGCAACGACCAGCACCGTTTCTTTTTTAACAAATACTATCATTTTCTCTTTCATATGTATGACACCACCCATAAAACCTACCTGTCTATTCTAATCACTTTCCCCCCGGATGTAAACTAAAAAAATGCGCATGATTCGTCTGCTTCTGTACACACTATAAAATAACAGACACATAGCTATGTAAAATCACATTTGCTATGTACAATCAAACTTTTGTATATGAGTGAATCAATAAAATGCGTGAATATAGCGCAAGAATGGAGCATATGATGTACACCCCAGTTACACTTCCGGTTACAAATGAATACGGTTATTTTGAAATACGGTTAGAGAGCATCGGCGGTCTCGGCGCAAATCTCTGCGGAAAAATGCTCGGCGAACTCGGTGCCTTATACCTTTCCTTAAACTCCTTAAATTTTTCCAGCTACGGATCTGAAAAACGAGGTTCACCGGTAAAATCCTATATCCGCTGGAGTCCCGCTTCCCATCCACTGCGCATCAACAGCCCGGTATTACAACCGCATGTACTTGGCATTTTTCACGAAGGGCTGATCGGGACTTACCCAGTATTAGACGGGATTTCCGCCGACACAAAAATTGTTTTAAATACACCTTTATCCTGTGATGAAGCGGCAGAAAAATACAATATTTCCACTGGAACGCTGTATTGTCTGGACGCACTCTCCATCGCCATGGAATCCAGATCCCGCATTAACATGGTTATGCTCGGTGCGATCGCCAGAGCGTGTCCTTTTATCCCGATGGATTCCATTGAAACACTCTGCAAAAATACTATTGGGAAAAAATATCCGGCACTGATCGGGGCAAATCTGCAGGGTTTAAAAATGGGGTATGAAAAAACAGCTGAAAAAAAGATTCCTGACAGAACTGCTTCCCCTTCTCTCGCAAAAGAAACTTATATCTGGGGCTACAAAAACGCCCCGATCGGCGGGATCAATACACGCCCCGGCAGCACGGTATCAAATGACCTCTCCCCCTCCCGCGAAGGTTATATTCCTCTCTTTTTGCAGGATCGGTGCATCAACTGCGGACTCTGTGATTCTACCTGTCCGGATATGGTATTTCAGTTTGCACCGGGAACTTATAAGGGGAAAGAGGCAATGGTCAACCAGGGACTTGATTACAGACACTGCAAAGGCTGTCTCCGCTGCGTGGATGTCTGTCCGACTCACGCTCTGGTAAAAGCAGAAGAAAAAGATTACCCGGACAAGCCGCATTCCATGCCGGATCAGGATCTGCTGCCAGACTCTGTCCGGTACCAGAAGACCGGCGCAAATTCCTGGATCACCAGTGATTCTTATCTTGATGAAAAACGTATTGACGGAGGTATCGTATAATGTCAGATCAGCAACAATCAACAACACAGGCTTTTCCATCATCGGATCAGCAGCAATCATCAACACAGGCTTTCGTAAAGAAAACCGCTGCCCAGCGCAAACTTTACGAAAGTGGAAATGAGCTTGCCGCCTACGCTGCAAAGCAGATCAATTATCATATCATGGGATATTATCCGATCACCCCCTCCACACAGATTGCGGAAAATCTCGATCTTTCGGGTGCAAGAGGCGAGCACAACATCCGGCTGATCGCCGCCGAGGGAGAACACAGTGCCGCCGGTATCTGTTACGGTGCTTCGGCGGGCGGCGGACGCGTATTTAATGCCACCAGCGCCAACGGTCTGCTCTATGCCTTAGAGCAATTTCCGGTTCAGTCCGGCACACGCATGCCGATGGTCATGAATGTCGCCTGCCGTACCGTCTCCGGCCCTCTGTGCATCAAAGGTGATCACAGCGATATCATGTATCTTTTAAATACCGGCTGGATCATTCTGTTTGCGGATGACCCGCAGATGGTCTACGACTTCAATCTGATTGCCTTAAAACTTGCCGAAAAAGTGAATCTCCCGGTTGTCGTTGCCTTTGACGGTTTCTTTACCAGCCATCAGAAACAAAAATGCATGGTCTTTTCTGAAGATGAAACCGTACAGCACTTTATCGGGAAAAAACTCTCCTGTGACAATCCCGAAATCTCCGCTTTTGCCGGAAATGACTCCACCGGGGAGAATCGTTTTTACAGTGTACTCGACCTGAATCACCCGGTCTCTGTCGGCTCCTATATGAATGAACCGGATATCATCAACAACAAATATCAGCTTTTTCTCGCCATGGAAGAAACACGAAAAAAACTTCCCATACTGTTTGATGAATTCGCCTCCCTCTCCGGAAGAATGCACACTTTTTGCCGCGGATATATGTGTGAAGATGCAGATATCATCCTTTTTCTGCTCGGTTCCTCTTTTCACACAGCCACAGTTGCAGCAGATACGCTGCGCAAAGAGGGCATCCGCGCTGGCGTCGTCACATTAAATGTGCTTCGTCCATTTCCATCTGACGAATTACGCCATCTCTGTATGCATGCAAAGACGATCGTTGCTGCAGACCGTCAGGACAGCTACGGCGCCGGCGGCGGAAATATGTCCTTAGAACTGCGCGCCGCCCTGCAGGATATCACGGATTCCACACACCCGATCCGGGTACTGACCCGCATTTACGGACTTGGCGGGAAGGATTTTTTTGTGGAGGATGCTGTTGCGCTGTTTCGTGAGGGCCTTTCGCCTGATGCCAGGGCTTTTGATTACTATGGAATCACACCGGGTACGACAGAAAATTGCCCACAGCCACAGTATTATGCACCCCTCACCAAAGATCGCCAGTCGCCCGGTGTCACAACCTGCACTTTCGATCCTGCAACCGGAAAAATGCTTGTAAAAGGTGGATTGATCAAAGACGCCACCGCCATGCCCAAGCGGATCGCCCCGGGAATCGGAACCTGTCCCGGCTGCGGTATACCGGTCAACTTAAATCTGCTGTTAAAAGGGATCGAAGGAAATGTGGTCTTTCTGTTCCAGACCGGCTGCGGCATGGTGACAACCACTGCCTACCCAAAAACGGCATTCCGCATCCCATATATCCACAACCTGTTTCAAAATGGAGCTGCTACTTTAAGCGGTCTGGTGGAAGTATTTGAGGAACGGCAAAAACGCGGGGAATATCCCAAAGGCGAGATCACATTTATCATGGCAAGTGGTGACGGCGGCATGGATATCGGCATGGGTTCTGCACTCGGAACGGCACTGCGCGGACATCATCTGCTCTTATTTGAATATGACAACGGCGGATATATGAACACCGGTTACCAGCTTTCCTACTCTACCCCGATGGGTGCGAAAAGCTCCACCTCCCACCTCGGAAAAACACAGTACGGAAAGACCTTTTTCCACAAAGACATGCCCCAGATCATGGCCGCGACCCACCTCCCCTATGTGGCAACCGTCGCCGAGTCGAACCCACATGATTTTATCAAAAAGGCTGCAAAAGCAGCTGCCTATGCAAGGGAATTCGGCACCGCCTATGTAAAAGCGCTCTCCGCCTGCCCGCTCAACTGGAATGACCGTCCGGACACAGAACGAAAAGTCATTGCTGCCGCCGTAGACTGCTGTTATTTTCCGCTCTATGAAATCGAACGCGGCATCACATCACTGAGCTATGATCCAAAAAAATCGCATAAAAAAATCCCCGTCACGGAATGGTTTTCCATGATGGGGCGCACGAAACATCTTGCCACCGAAGAATATAAATCGGTTGCAGACCAGATTCAGGCAGAAGTCGACAGACGCTATGAACGTCTGGCAGCATGTGCCGAACATCCGCTATTGTAATTTTTACGTCAATGATTTGACCACTGACACAATTCCTGCGATTACAAGCAGTATCAGTGCAATATAAACCAGTCCTGAGAAAAATAACCCGATCAGAAACAATGGGAAGATAATGATCGTAAGTAAAATTTTTAAGATCCCCCAGGATGCCTTGAAAGCAAACAGGATCAATTTTCCAAATACGGCAAACATTAAAATAATAAACAATGCTGTTAACATAGTCTTTTCTCCTTATCATGCAGATTTTTCATACAGTGATTAATTCTATGTTAACAGTTGTCTGTCTAATGTCAAGTACCTGCTTTAACCTCTGCGAAACCATGCTTTCATCACATCAAAAATCTGAACCAGTTCCTCTTCCTCTATAATGTAAGGAACCATGGAATACATGTACTTTAAGAACGGACGGCAAAAGACTCCTCTCTCATATGCAAACTGCTGGAATCCCTCAAGGGCTGCTCCATCGTGCACTTCCACACAGGTACAGCCGCCCATAATACGCACTTCTTTGATCCTCGGATCCGTAAAGCCGTCCATCTCACGGTGTGAAATTTCTTCAATGCGTTTGATCTTCCCCATATAATTTTCACGTTCAAAAATCTCAATCCCTTTGAGTGCTACGGCACAGGCAAGTGCATTTCCCATAAAGGTCGGTCCGTGCATCAGTGCATGACGGTCATTATCGCTGTAAAATGCATCAAATACCTTGTGGTTTGCCACTGTCACCGCATGACCGATATAACCTCCGGTCAGTGCCTTTCCGAGCACTAAGATATCCGGCAGTACCAGATCTGCCACAAAACGGTTGCCGGTTCTTCCAAATCCCGTTGCAACCTCATCAAAGATCAAAAGTACATCATACGCATCACACAATTCGCGTGCGCGTTTCAGGAAAGAAATATCATACATCCGCATTCCGCCTGCGCCCTGCAGCAGCGGTTCCACGATAAAACAGTTCAATTCGTCATGATATTTCTCAAATGCCTCCTCCAGTGCCGCGATTTCGGTCGGTATATGGACCACACCCGTTTTTTCTTCAAATGCGAAATGATAATCCTCATCATCCCCCACTTCCATCGCCTTAAACGTATCCCCGTGGTAAGCATGCTCTAATGCAAGCACAAGCGGACGTTTTCTGCCCTGATTTGTATTGTACTGTAATGCCATCTTTAAGGAGACTTCCACCGCAACACTTCCGGAATCCGAGAAAAAGCAGTAATCCAAATCTCCCGGTAAATACTCCTGCAATTTATCCGAAAGCTTCTGCACCGGCTCATGTGTCAGTCCGCCAAGCATGACATGGCAGAAATGATCTGCCTGTTCTTTGATGGCAGCCGTCAGTTCCGGGTGTTTATAGCCATGGATCATGCACCACCAGGACGATACCGAATCGATCAGTTTCTGATCTTTCGTATAAAGATAAACACCCTCGGCATCTAAAATTTTATAAGGTTCCCGCATTGTTTTCATCTGTTCGTAAGGATACCAGATCATATTTTTACTCCTCTTTTATTCTGTTCTCAACTACTTAACAGTCTGCTGCCAGATAGCTGCAAAATTTCATACATATCAACTTTACTCATATAATCCCGTAAGTGCTTCCACATCCATCTTAAGCTCCGTGTCCCCGTCCTGTACCTTCGCAAGTGTCGGCAGTCCGGTCATATATTCGCACATAAAGATGTTATCGTCCTCCATCACATCCCCCGGATGATAATGGTTGAATATGATTCCCTTTAACGGCAAATGATGTGCCTTCATATACTCTGCCGTCAGCACAACACTGTTGATCGTGCCAAGCCCGGCATCTGCGATCAGGATACTGGAAAGTCCAAGCTCCGACACCACATCTTCAAGCTGGATCTTTGCCTCATCAAAACAGATCGGGCACAAAATACCACCGCTGCCCTCCACGGTCACATAATCATATTTATCACATACTGCCCGGTAGCCATCTCTGACCACAGCCATCTCCACCGGATGTCCCTCGATCCGTGAAGCAAGATGCGGTGAATATGCATGTTCATATACATAAGGACACATTTCCTCAAGCGGCTGTGTAATCCCCGACATTTTCTGCACAAACAGGGCATCTCCGGGGATCAGTGAGCCGTCCGCCCTGCGGTCATTTCCACTCATTGCCGCTTTATAATATGCCGCTGACTTTCCCTCTTCTGCCAGCTTTTTTACGATCAGCCCGGTCACATAAGTTTTTCCGATATCCGTCCCGGTACCCGTGATAAATAAAGCTTTGCTCATATCCATCCTCTTTTCTGTATTCTTTCCTTTCACATAACAAGGACATTTCTTTTCCATATGACGATTCTTACTATGCCTCTGACTTTTCTTCTTTCCAGTACTCCGGTGTCACATCACGTCCTAAATCTTCTAACAGCCGTCTGTCGCTGCGGATCGTTGCGCATGCCACCGTCGTCAGCATATTTCCGGTAATGGATGCGGATGCTCCTGCCTGGAATGCAATTTCCCCATCGTTTGTCAAAAGCGCTCTTCCCGCTGCAAGACGGATATTGGCATCCGGGTTGATATAACGGAAAAATGCGATCGTGCGCAAAATATCAGCCTCCGACAGTCTTGGCAGATGTTCTAACGGTGTTCCCGGTATCGGCATCAGCGCATTGATCGGAATCGAGTCGATTCCAAGCTCTGCAAGACTGACCGCCATATCCAGTCTGTCCTCCCACGTTTCTCCCATGCCGATGATTCCGCCGGAGCAGGCGCACATTCCCTCTGCCTTTACTTTTGTCAATGTTTCAATCTTCATGTCATAGGTATGTGTTGTGCAGATATTTGGAAAATTACGTCTGGATGTCTCTATGTTGTGATGATAGCTGGTAACCCCCGCCTCGTGCAGTCTGTGCAGCTGTTCTGCAGAAAGAAATCCCATGGAGGCACACAGATCGATCTTACACTCTTTTTTCATCGTCTCATATGCATGGATCGCCTTGTCAAATTCCTCTCCCGTCAGTGCTCTTCCCGCTGTAACGATAGAAAAACGATCAACGCCTTCCCGCTCATTCATTTTGCATGCTGCCAGAATCTCTTCCTCC
>OGXL01001173.1_pt1 | contig 22373 bp, 21 predicted proteins | sample 1576311 | NCBI WGS metagenome assembly OGXL01 (sample SAMEA3541564, study PRJEB24748) | human gut metagenome | biome: human gut; feature: human-associated habitat; material: faeces | place: China | collected 2012 | reverse complement strand
CCTTTCTTTTCAGTATAGGTTATACAGTTAATATATTTTTACAAAGGCAATAAAGCGTTTTTTACAAAAATAAAAGAACGTTTGCAGAGGATAAACTGCAAACGCTCTTTCCCATTTTTATCTATGGTATAATTTTTTTGTTTGGTACTTTGCTTCACAAGTAAGGTTAATCCCCAATTTCCGGAATACAGAATCATCCACCTGAGAGAGGATAACGGAAGAATGCGCTTCACAGCCTCTCAACTTTGGAAGCTGACGGAGAGCTAACTCCGCTGTAGGATTGGTAGCGGCACTGATGGAAAGGGGCTTTAAGATTTCGTCAGAGTGAAGCCTGGGATTATGGTTCCCCAATACTTTGGTTTTCAGGTTCTGAATAGGCTCAATCACGATCGGGGAAATTAACGGCATTTTATGGCTGATCCGGTAATACTTGTCTACGCTATATGCCCCGCCAATTGCCATCACCTTTTTACCGTGAAAATTATAGATTTCTCCGTCTTTTGCAAATAAAATATTCGGATATGCTTCTTCCATATATACAAGTCCGTCATTCCACATCACTTCCTCATAATCTCCAGCTTCCCACGGTCTCGCCTCATGATTCCCATGAATACAAAATAATGTAATATCTAAACTTGACAAATCATTTTTTAATTGTCGATCTGTATTATCAAGCCAATAATTAATTCCTGCATCACCGAGAATAATCATCACATCTTCTTTTGTTGTATCATTTTCACTACAAAATTCTTCTATTCTGTTAAAATTTCCATGTGTATCTCCGGTTATGTAAAAATGCATATTCTTTCCTCCGTTTATCTTTTTATCCAATCTTTTTCTGTAGAGACAATCATCTCTCACTTTCTTCTATAGCATTTCTGCCAAAGTTCCGGATAGTCTCTAAGATTACGATATGATTCCTCCCTCCATATTGGTTCTCCCCAAAAACGATAATCACATATATCCCAGGATTCATTTAATCTGCGGTAATAATTAGATTTTCCGATTTGAATATCATCTGGGGTTATCTTTGCCTTTCGTCTGATTCTCCTATTCGCAAATTTTTTCCCCTTATTTCCGGCTTTGGTGGTTTTATATACCGGCGTATGTTTATAACTGCGGCTCATAACACTTCCTCTCCATGTTCTGTATCTTTTAAGCGCTTATGGCAAAACCAATTTTCTTCATTTCTGTTTTTGCCATTGATGGCATCTTAGGTATATCACATTCCTCAAGTGTTGTAATTAAACTTGTAGTTAAATCTGACTCATTTAACTGCGATACTCTCTCCGCCAGATTCATCTCTGCTTCCTCTAACATTTTCCGCACAAATCGCCCATTTCCATAATCCTTGCTTCCTTTTACACTTGCATATCTTGCTCTCAATTTTTCCATAGCTGCATCTGTAATTGTCATTTGCTTTTTAGAAACCATAAGTTTTGTTATATCACAAAGTTCATCTACAGAATAATCTTCGAATTCCACCTGAAATGCAATTCGCGATTTCATTCCCGGATTTCTGTCTAAGAACTGCTTCATTGGTTCCGGGTAACCAGCGAAAATAACAATCACATCATCTCTGTGGTTCTCCATCTCCTGAACAAGTGTATTAATTGCCTCATCTCCGAATCCATGTTCATAGGCATCACAAAGGGCATATGCTTCATCAATAAAAAGAATCCCTCCCCGGGCTTCTTTGAATTTTTTCTTAATCATGGGTGCGGTCGAACCTACATGATCACCTACCAGATCTGCCCTGCCTGCTTCTACAAAGTTTCCTGTAGATATAATATTTTCATCTTTCATAATTTCTGCAAATAGTCTTGCAACTGTTGTTTTTGCTGTACCTGGATTTCCAGTAAAGACCATATGAAGTGAAGCATTTCTCTTTGGAATTCCTTTTTCCACACAGAGCTTATTCAGCTTATAATTTGCAATCGCTTTATGAATCACTCTCTTCACAGAAGCTAATCCCACCATTTCATCCAATTCTTTTTTCGCAGTACCAGCTTCCCGCTCTTTCTTTCCTTCTTTCTCCGGCATACTGATATCATCTCTTGTAATCAAAAACAATTCTTCACTTTGAATTTTACTTGCATCTTCTTTTTCACCAAGAAGCCTGGCTGCCTGCTGCCCGATTGTATGTTCAATGAAATTTCGCACATATCTTCCATTACCGAAATTATCATTATTGCGTGCTTTATCAAAAATATAATTGACCTCTTTTATCACATCATTAGCTACATGAAAACCACGCTCTTCAATCATCACTTTGAAAATGTCTGTCAGTTCGTCTGTTGTATAATCCGGAAATTCAATCCAATATGGAATTCTGCTTTTCAGTCCCTCATTCATTTCCATAAATTCTTTCATACGCTCATTGTAGCCGGCAAGTATAACGATTACATCTTCCCTCTGATTTTCCATCTCCTGCAGCAATACGGTAATAGCTGTATCACTCTTTAATGAGTATGCTTCATCGATAAAAAGAACACCTCCCTTAGCTGCCACGAAAGCCTCCCTGATATTTTCAACACAACACATACCATCCAGATCCATTCCACCTTTTTCAACAAATGCACCACTTTTTAAAATTTCTTTTTCTTTTGCAATCCCGGCAAATGTTTTTGCTACTGTAGTCTTAGCTGTTCCAGGATTTCCGCCAAATATCATGTGCATCGTGCTGGACTGGTAATCTTTCCCTCTTCGCTTTTTCCGCTCCTTTTCCACAATATCTGCTGCGATGATATTTTCTATCTGTTTTTTTACAGTCGTAAGACCAATCATTTTCTTCAATTTGTCATAAGAAGACGCTGCATTTTCATCTCTGTCCATGTAAAATTCATCGAAACAATTATATTCATATGCCTGCAGTACATTCTTATTCAGACACCATGCTTCGAATTGTTCATAAGCCATAAGTACATCTGTCTGTGTAAATTCATTTCCTGGAATTTGTCCCATGAACTCAGAAGCCTGGTCTGCATACTCTGCATATTCGGATTTCTTTATCAAAGCTTTTAGGTAAAGTACAGCCTCTTTTCTATCACCTGTTCCTTCTTTTAACGTAACCGGAATTACATATTTCTTCAGTTCCGGTAAAAGGAAATAAGAAAATCCCGGTTTGTCCATGTTATATGTAAATACGAAAAGGCAATCATTTCGGTATTTCTTCACAAGCCCCTCTAAGTATTTACTGACCATAGCATAATCTACCGGATCCCAGCCAAACTTTTCAGAAAGATCAAAAACAATCACGCCACCATAATTATTCTCTATAATGTCCTCAAGATGATTATCTTTACAAAATATATCCGGCTCAATCTCACTGATTATTTCCATGCGGCTGCTCCTGATTCTGTTCGCCTTTAGGAGACTTTGCATCAATATTTCTATCATTTCACTTGCAGCCTCCATACTTCGGCTGGAGATAATATAATGCACCATATTTCCAGTATGTTCTGACATATTTGCATGGGCTTCTATATTCGCTAATTCTTTCTTAAACTTCTGGTTATATATAGCATGCTTTATTTTTTTATCCCGTGAAATAATTTTTTCCTTGAAATCATAATGAAGCGCTTTTAAATCCGAGAAATAGTTATAAATCCATATATTTGCAATTTCCGGCAAGCGATTCCCCCCATAATCCAGATATGCTCTTCTTCTCGCTTCAAGAAAATTCTCCAGATACTCACACATTGTGATTTCATAAGGATTTTCTTTTATTTTTTTGATACAAAATGCCTTCCCAAGCATTTCCATAATGTAATCATATGCATCTTGAAGTCTAAGTCTTTTTTCATTGTATGAAAATGTAGCTGAAACAAAATTTTCCTCTTCTCTATAAGCTAAAAAAGTAAAATCATTTTTCATATTTTGATACATATAACTATTTACCGCTGCAACCGGATTTTGGTACGAATATCCACAATTTTCAAGTTTAGAATTATTCTTAATTTCATCTACATTTGTATTAAGCTTTAAATTATAATATCTCATAGCATATCCTTCCTTATAAAAGTAGTTTTCCACCTTCCTAAGTTACCATAATACATTTTCATAATTGATGAAATATGCCCTTAATGAATCAATTTCCTCACTAATTTTCTTTCTCTCCTTATCGCAAAACATTCTAAGTCTCATATCAATAATAGCTTGAGCTTGTTCCATACAAAATCCAAACTGATTCATCAATTGCTGCCTCGCATTCATGGAGTCAGCTACTCCGGCAATTATGTCACCAACTGTATTGTGATGTTCCTGCGCCCACTTTATAGCTTCTAATATCGTCTTTCTTACCATAACACTTTCTACAACATGACTGATATATTCCGCAAAGTCTCCCAGTTTCTGTTTATCGCTGCCTAACGCCACTCTCCATGCAACTTTGTGTGCGGTCTCTTCTTCAATGCTATCAGCATATTGATCCAACATATCAATAAAAATATCTTGATAAAATTTCCTTTTTTTATTGATAGCTTCCATATTTTCTTCCCCTAAAATCATATTTCTATAAAAATTGTATTGATTGGCCGATTTTATCACTAAGTCATATTGATGTTTAAGCTCCAGAGAAAGAGTTATATCTTCCCGCATGTATTCGAATATTTTTCTGAAACTGATTTCATTCTGTTCCTCTAATTTTCTATTTACTTCATCCTCATGCTCAACTAAAATAGTAACTTCATTTTCAAGCAGAACTCCTCCTTCTGTAACCCAATATCTGCTTGCATCCTCTTCCGATAAATCAACTATTTTCCCATAAAATATCTCTTTTTCTTCAGTTTTAACATTGATTACTGAATTCTGTTTCCAGTTTTCTAAAAATTCGAAAAGGTTCATCATAGACATCACCAGCTTTCTTTTTAATCACAATATTTTTACTTCAATGTAATCTTTCCTCCACCATTGTAAAAGAATCCATTTGCTACTTCCGTCATCAATACATCATAACTGCCAAATGATGTAACTCCGATATCTTCACAATAATCTGGAAGCATTCGTCCATAATGACTCAACGGTCGGCTTGTATCACTCATATCCAGAACGTAAATTTCAGCTGCACCGCCCTCTTCCTCCTCCGAATCATGTGAAAAAATATAAACTGTGCTTGGTATACCATTCATTGTATTATCTCTTTCTGTCACAGACCAATGTCCTTCCCAGCTTTCCGGCACCTCTACTTCAAAATATTCATTTGAATAAGCTACCGTCTTTGTTTGATTCTCTGATTTTTCCGAGTTATCTTTTTCCTGCCAGTTCAAATCTTCCTGCCAGTTTGCACTTGATTCCCAATGTTTTGACCATAATGGTTCTAATTCTTTTTCGAATAAATTCTGTGTCAAAAGATTCTTATCAAATATTGGTATGTCCACGATTACCTCTCCTTGGATTTCAGGATTGAGTGACAAATCAAGACTCCCTGCATATCCATCTAAATCTTCTTTCGTGGATGCCTTTGCTTCCCCTTCTATTTTTCCTGAAATGCCGGCTGAAATATCTGCCCCAGATGCTCCGTATAATTTTGTAATTAGGTGAATTGTTGGTCCTACAGATGCATCTCCTGAAATTGAAACAGTGCTCCATACTAATCCGTCTGAATTAGAATCTATTTTCTTTATTTCTTTTACCTTTCCGGTTTTACTACTGTACTGAAAACCAAGTGTTGTCTCTGCTGTCAGTTCGTATGATGTATCTATATTTCCCTCCAGATTCATCTCTGCACCAGCATCGATTTCTAACTGATTAGTTACAACAATCGGAACTCCTGCCACAGCAAACTCGATATGTGGCAATTTCTTTTTCAATAGATTTTTTTCTAATTCTTTTGAATAGCTTTTACTGCATTCCAGTTCTGCCTTTGCACCTTCCTTTGTCCGCGCTGCAATTCCACACTCTATCTCTCCATGAGCAATATCAATTTCCACTTCTACCCAGATACTAATTCCTGCCTCTCCTGAAATAGTTACTGGATCTTCTGTTTCTTCAAAGTTTTTACTGTACATATATTCCGTCTCGTCATCATTATCATTTTCCTTACACAATTGACCATGAAACTGTGTTACATCTGAATTAAATTCTGTATTTTCTACTATATAGCTTGTTGCTTCATTAGAGTTCTCTGTTAATTTGATTCTTTTATAAATGTGTGCCTTTTCGAAGACATCAGTCAATACAGCCGGCTCTGTCTTTATGATATATTTTCCACATTGTTTTTCTATTTTTGTAGCCTTCCGTATGTATCCATCCGGAGAGGAACTTGTAATTCCCGAAACAATTACATCTCCCTCTTTATATCTTGGATTTGAGTTGAAAATAATACTGTCTTCTTTCACACTTACAGGCTGCTTATCAGTTTCTTCTGTAATAACTTTTACATTTTCTTTTACAATCGTATCGCCTTCCGTTTTCTTAACGCTATGCGTTTTCCGATAGCCAAATATTCCTGACATCACAACAAGCACCAATAATACAACAATTACACTAATTCTTTTCATCCACTTCTTCAATGCGCTTTCTCCTCTGTATCCTTACCTATCACTCACTGCTCTTAAAGTTATAAATCGGTTTTAATATATCAATTATATCCACTGACTCTTTGATCATTTCGATGATATCCTCTGCTCCTTTATAAGCCATCGGTGCTTCATCCAATGTATTTTCATTTACAAATGTCGTATAGATTCCTTCCATCGCCTTTATATAATCATCAAGTTTCAAATCTTTCTTTGATTTCCTTCGCGACATAATCCTTCCAGCTCCATGAGGTGCTGAATAATTCCATTCTGGATTTCCTTTTCCAACAGCCAGAATACTTCCATCCCGCATATTGATCGGAATTAACACTTTTTCTCCCTCATGTGCCGCAATAGCTCCTTTTCGCAAAATCATTTCTTTTGTATCAATATAATTGTGAATGGTATGAAAAGCCATTCCACCTGGTATTCCTGTCATGCTATAAATAATCTCAGAAATTTTGACTCTGTTTCGTTTTGCAAAATTCTGACATATTTCAATATCATGCAGATAGTTTTTCAGATAAACTCCGTCTAAATAACACAACTCATCCGGTATGTCATCCCCTCTGCCGCGTGCAAGTTCAATTGCTTTTCTTTGATATATTTCAGCAACCTGTTTTCCTATATTTCTTGATCCCGTATGGATAATCAGGTACTTTTCACCTTTACTGGATTCATCAACCTCTATAAAATGATTTCCGGAGCCCAGTGTTCCGAGAGAACGATTCAGCCTGTCTACATTCTGTAGTTCATCGTAACATGCTAAATTTGTTATATCGAATACTTCTGTTGTTTCATCCCACGGGAGAAAATTTGGTACTTTGTCATCTGGTTTCCACACATTCGTCCCTGACGGAATATAATGTGAGACTTCGTCCAGCTTTTTAAAATCAATATCGATTTTTCCAAGATTTACTGTAAGCATCCCACACCCAATATCAACACCAACTACATTAGGAACGATTTTATCTGTAATAGTCATTGTTGTCCCAATCGTACAGCCTTTACCTGAATGAACGTCTGGCATAATACGAATTTTGGAACCTTCCGACATTGGAGAATCACACATACGTTTAATTTGATCAAGAGCCTCCTCTTCAACCACTTTTGCATAACAAATTGCACTATTAACTTTACCTGTAATTTTTATTGTACTCATTGCATCCTCCTGACACAATTTCCTCATACTCTTCAAACATAATCCAGACTCCACTTTCAACATATTCCTTTATCGCTTCGTCCGGCTGTTCTGTCTCAAACCATGGCAGACCATTGCGTATCCTATAATATTTATCGATACTATACGCTCTATCGATTGGCATCACCTTTTTCTCATTGAAATTGTAAATTTCTCCATCCTTAGCAAATAAGAGATTTTCAATTTCTCTCAACATAATATTCCCGACCTGTATCCAGACAAACTGCAGCCAAACGTCCATTTCTTCGGTTACACCCACAGTCAATCGCAATATGGTGATTTGCTTTATATACATAACCTGGTTTAGAATTCCCCAGAATTCCCTGTGTCGGTGTATGTCCTGTCACCACATAGGTATCTTCAAAATATTGGATATCATACTCAGCCCTGTCCCATATCAATTCTTTTAAGGAATATTCTTCAATATCTTTTCCCGGATAGTAATTTCCAAGTCCTCCGTGAACTAATAAATAGTTTTTTCCATTAACTGTTAGTTCTTCGTAAATCATAAAGTCTTTTATAAAATCAATCACTTCATATTGCATTTCCCGGCTCAATGTCCGAAACTCATCAATGGTTGACTTGCTGCCATTGTACTGCCAGGTCACAAGATTCTCCAACATTTTTTCATCGACTTTTTCGATAGAAATCTTCGTGATTTCCTGCATTAAAAATTCCAGACACTCTAATGCCATAAGCTCATGATTTCCTGTCAGACATACTACATTTGGCATTTCCATAATCTTCAGAATAACCTGAATCGGATGCGGACCTCTGTCCAGAATATCTCCAAGAACATATAACGTATCCATCTGTTTCAACCGGATTTCCTCCAGCAATCTGATAAACAATTCGTACTCTCCATGAATATCCGAAACAACATAAGTAGCTATGCCAATCATCTCCTTTCGTTCCTAAGAAGCCCCTAGCACACTCCAAATTTTACCGTTTCCGGTATCACTTAACATGCAAATCCAATCTTCTTTATCTCTCGTGTCTTCCGACAGCTCCTTATCCTCTTTTAATTATCCGCCTTCCTCGTCAGACAAATATTTTATAATCCCTTCCCGAATCTCTTTTGCTATCTTCAACTCTCGTTCATTCATTCCACTGGCATTTTTTAAACCCGGATGAAAAAGAGCATCGATCACAAAAGCCGTACCTTCTACACTATCATTTACAAGGAGAACTCCATATTCTTCAATATGTTCTATTTCATCCAATGCCTGCTTTAACCTTCTGTGAATGGATTCTTTGCTCTCAGTACCTCTATTTTTTAATCGATGTAATAATTCTTCAAATGATGGTGGAATCAAAAATACCGACTGAATTTTTTGTTTTTCTCTAATCTGTCTCGCTCCCTGCGAATCAATCTCAATTATTACATTTTTTCCCTTAAAATAATTCTTGTAAACCTCCTTTTTAAGTGTTCCATAATATTCTCCAGCATACTCAGCAAATTCAAGAAATTCATTCTTGTTTATCAAATCTTCGAATTCTTCTCGCTTCTTAAAATAATAAGATTTTCCATCCACTTCACCTTTCCTTGGCTTTCTTGTTGTAGCTGATACAGATACGACATACTTTTCAGGATATTCTGTTAATAATTGTTGTATAACAGTCCCTTTTCCAACTCCTGAAAATCCAGAAAGAATCAACAATTTTCCCGGTGTGGCTTTTATATGATTCTCATCAATATGCTTATATAAACACTTTTTTCTATAGTTTTCATAATCCTCCACCAAATCATCTTTTTCAAAAAGAGGTGTACGCAGTTCATATCTCCAGTTGATTTTTTCTATTTCATCCTCTGTCCTGGCATGTAAAAGTAACGTTGCTTTTATGCAAGAGTCCTCCCGGCGATAATAAATCATCTTCTCCGGAGTTGGAAGATTTTCCATGAACAAATCATAAATATCATTTCGCACAAATAACTTTGTACATGACACATTTTCTGCTAACTTCCATTGTCTTGTATCACACTGATTTAACACTGGAAATAAAGAAGCCCATTCTCTATGGTAGTTAAGTTTATTTAAATCAGATCCATAAAATTGATAAGATCTACCATCTTCAGCAATCATAATCACGCACCCTGATCCACCCATTCCAGATGGCGCATAAAACCCATAGGCAACAATTTTCTCAAATAATTCTTCTGTCATATCTGATAATTTTAACTGTACTCTATCTTCAAATTTCATACTCGTCCTCCGCAGTTATTTTGCATCTTCCAGTATCTTTTCCCCCTCCGTAAAGCCAGTTCTTCTACTATACTCTACTTTCTTCTCATCATTTCCTACATATTGTCTAATAAGATTTAATGTAATCCCTGAAAAGTATTGCTTCGACCGCAGGTGTTCTGGATGCAAATTCAGCTCTCTCAATGCCATTAGTAATCAATACTCTTTCCCATATTTTTTTATAATGTTCAAAATCAAACTTTTGATCATCCAGTATTACGAATTCTTCAATTTCTGGATGTAATTCAAGGTACTCTTTTACGCCCTGACCTCTTTTTCGCTCTTTGTCAATGGTATGATCTGATATTTTCAATCCACACTGCTTCAGTTTTGATACAAGATATCGGTAATCGTCATGATTCCTATCCAGCATTTTCCAATCAGATGAAAGTATAATGTCACCACCTCCACATTTTTCAATAGCATTTGCAAGGACTTTAACTCTTTCATCGTCTATTCCTTTGTATCCATAAGGTGTTTGTTTAACGGTTGTTCTTGTGTTCAAGACACCATCAATATCAAGAAATACTACAAACCTCATTTGACATCCTCCCCAGCATATGCTTTTTTCTACTTTTTATAAAAGCTTCATTACTATTTACTAATTCGGATTATAAAAAAAATCAGACAAAGTTTGTCTGATTTTTCCATAAAAAGTCCAATTTTTATTTAAATTGTCTTTTTTCTACTTTATTCGGTTTTCTAAAGCCCACTTCATCCGCTCTTTTAATGTTTTTTTCAACAAATCGCCCTCTAAAATCTCTACGCAATCCATATATTGCATTATCCAAAAGGAAAAGGCCATAACATTAACTTCTGGGAAACTTAACTTTACCATTTTTACTTTGACCATAGATATCTTTCCATTTCTCTTTTCTGGTTTTCCCATATAATACGTCCCTAAGCATTCAAATAAACCATTCTCTTCGGTTCCAAACCAATCTACTACTTGTGTGATCTGTTGTTCCTCAAATCCAATTACAATGTCTTCTTTTTCACCAGAGTAGAAAAAAGGATTTGATATCAGAAACTTCTGTGGATCTTTCCACTCAATTTGTCCCTGCACATCTCTTCTTTTCGTTTCTATTATATCTATTCCATCCATCAAATCAATTCGATAAAACAAAAAATCTTGTGTCGTAGACTTTCTCTCATTTTTTGCGATCACATAATATCGTCCATTACTCATCATAATCTGTAGCGGTGACACACAACGGACCTTGCTATTTTCAATATCTAACTCAATTGTTCCATCACTTGTATATCTATAAACGCCAAGTTTAAATTCAATCTTTTTTTGCATATCAATCGCTTTTTGAACGATTAATATATTTTCCATCACATCAATTCCACCTTCTGCAGAATATGGTTTTAAATCAACAATCATTTGCGAAAACTCATTCAGTTTTTTCACCTGTCCAGTACCGAACAATCTTTGAAGACTTAAATAATAGTCTGGTTTATATTCAGGATTTAACACTTTGGAATAAATGACGGCATCAGACAAAAATCTCGCGAGATATTTTGATGAGCCCCCTTCCTCTCCATCTTTTTCATCATACCAATATCCTGTTATATAAGTGCCTTTTTTATTCGCTTTCTTGAATCCAAAATTATATTTTCCTTTGTCTATTATTCCAATTCCGTTCTCATCTGTTATTTCATCTAACTCTTCATCTGATTTTCCCAGCAAGCTTCTCAGTCTCCGACCTACAGTACGAACAGATGGCAAATCATTGGCATCATATTTATCTTTTAAAGCTTCATATACTTTCTGTGCATTCGCCGGATATAGCTCTGACGTATCCATTGATTTTAATGTTTCGATAAGTTCTTCATCTTTGAGTCTATTCCATGCTCTATTTTCCTGCATCTATTCACACTCCTTATTTTCCCAAGATCATGCGCTTATTGTTATTTAACGTATACTTTGAGCACCCTCTCAAATATCTTAAAATTACAATTATCTTTAGGACTACAATACACAGCAAATTCGATTACTTTAAACACATTCAAATATTCCTTGACTACATTTTTTGCCGCAAGTGCTACTACTTCAGGGTTATTTAAAAAAGCACCACAGCCAAATGCACCTAAGATAATAACTTCATCGCCCTCAGTGGCTGCTATATTCAAAATTCTACGCAGTCTTTTTTCATGAATTAATAACAATTCCTTATCACTAATTTTTGCCTTCTTAACACCATCATCTTGATTAAACCTGTTACTTGGCTTATCTCTTAAATTTGGAGCCGCACATGTGATAACATCAACTTTATACCAATCAGCCTCTGGCAATAATTCAGGCTTCTCCGTATCCGTTTTGAAAACCAGAACATCCGGTGTAAAAATGATATCATCATTATGAAGTGGCTTTCGGCTGGCGCGATGTGGACGATAGAATCCATCCCACATGTCTTGCTCATTCAGATTAAAATACAATCCGGAACAGCGGCAAAGACACTCCTCCTGTGCATTGGCTCCCCGCACAACTCCTCCGCCCGGATTTGTAGCTGAAGCAAAATTATGAACTACCGTCTTCATACCCTTATATTCAGAAGCCGCCTCAAACGTTCTTTTCTGTGAAACAATCACCTTTGCAGATTCTCGCTCCTTTTCCTTTCGTCCTAAATCAATTGTGTCATCTTCTAATATTATTTTCTGCTTATTCGTAGAAGCTTTTACTGAAGCTTTGATTGTTTCATTATTCTTGACCTGTTTTTCTGTATCTTTAAAAATCTCTATATTTTCATTTCTCCCCAAAATCCGTTTTCCTCCCGTCTATTTCAATCCTAAATTCCATCGCTATCTGATACTTAACTTGCTTTATTATGATAATAGCCCTAAAGAAGGGCTTCCCTTTGCCTTTTTTAGAGCTATTTCAACTTTTATTATTCCGGTAGCTTCTACATAATTACCGTAGTGCCAGGTTCTATATTCTCTATCAACCATTCGAGTTCTATCTGTGCAATTCTAATACATCCTGATGTAAATGTATCATTACCACTGATTGGCTCATAATCTTGCATGGATTTTCTGGTTACCTCTGCATCATATAAATCACTGTGGATAAAATAATCTTCGAATATCACAAGATAACCAAAAAACTTTACCTGACCACGCTTTGGATAATATCCGCTCAGATACTCTTCTGCAGATTTGTTCTCTATTTTGAATATTCCCATTGGAGTTGGTGATTTTTCTCCTCCGAAAATACAATCTATAGATTTCAGTTTTTCATACATAGTATAACCAGATGCATCAAAATCCAGACGAATCGAATAATGTTCATTCAGAACTGAGTTGTCTGCTTTTTGATATACTTCCAGCTTATGATCTGTTCGATTCAGTTTCAAAAGATAATTCGTCCCTTGATTTTCAAATTCTTTTTTTACAATATACATAATCTACCTGTCTTTTCGCTTCTTTTTTTTCCTAAATTCCTTATATATCATTGTCAGGAAAAAAAGTATCATTATTACACTTGTTGCAAGAAAACCAATAATCATCAATGGTCTTCCTGTTGAAATATAATCCAACATCTGTAATGTGGCTGAAATAATCGATACGAGTCCAAATACTGTTATGATCATACTGACTCGTGCTTCACGCTCTCCATCAATTCGATCCTGTTCCTCATTCAGTAACGTAATCTTCTGACTAATTTCCTCCAACAACTCATTCACACCGTTTTGTTTTTGTAAAGAGCGATAGGTTTCACACACATTATTCCAACGCGAAACCTGTGATGGTGCCAGCGTTCCATAGGATATAAATTCCAATGCTTCTCTTTTTAAATTTCTAAGACTTTCTTCTCTTTTAAGTCGACTTGATTCACCGATAAATCTTTGGTGAATTCTTTCATTAAAGATCATGCATGTATATTTTTGGTACATAACGATCATTGTTAATAACAAATCATCTTCAGACCGCTCCCACAAACCATTCTTATCTCTGGGTTCTGTTTTACCCTGTCCCGGTCCATAAGCATAGGAAATTTCCTGGGAGGTGATAGCACATGCCCAGCCATAATGTTCATCCTCTACATCTTTTGCCCCAGTTGCATATTCCACATCCATCTCTGATACATCTTCAAAATTTCTTGTCACATCAACTAAACGATGTCCATTGTAAGCAATTCTCTTTGGAATTTCATTATCTTCAAAATGTTTTGGAAGAGATGCTATATTCAGTCGATAAGCTTCCTTGATGATATATTTTCTCGAGTCCTTATCCTGTATAAACCATGAAAGGGTAATTTTCATTTTCTTTTGAACTAATTCAAATACCTTCTCTTCTAACGATTCCAATAAAACATCCTGAACTGATTTCTCTTCGTCATTGCTCTCTTGCACATATCCTGGATTTATAAATTTATATATTTGATTAACATCTTTGTTTTTATACGATAAGTATACCGTTATGAAAGCAATTCCGTTATTAAAAATGAAAAATTGTAAATCGTCAATCTGATATTTTTTGCTTGTCTCCGCTTTCCCGTTCCATGCTTCTACTATTTCCTGTAATTTACTGTTAACACTGAACCTTTTAACAAAATTTCCATTCCGGCACTTCACCGATAGTAATTCAGTGAAATCACTGGAGTCAAATGTTAATTCTGGAAGTTCAGTTTCTTTTTCATCAACAGCAATGGATTGAAAAGAGCCTTGGTAACGTAATGGGAGGATTATGTATAGACCGCGGTCTATGTTGCCTGGGGCGGTTGTATTTTGCCAGTAGGTTTGCATGTGTAGTCTCCTTATATAAAGATGTCGATTTTACTTAAGATATTGATTTTCTATGGCTGCCAGAATCCATTTATTCATCAATACGCTCGTATAATGTTTATTCTTTTCACTACCGATTACTGTTGTTTCTATAGGTGTTCTTTTACCTCTCTCTATTCTAATCTCCTTAATTTTTCCAATATTCCATTGTTCTAACACCTTACAGTTTTTACAATCTTCTTCAAATGATGCAATATCTAAAAAGGCCAATAAGGCAATTAAAACATGCCATTTTTGATTTAGAATACTGTTTTCTAAGTACGGTTCTTGTGCATCGATTTTTGCAACAATACTTTCGTTTTGTAGAAATCTGTAGTTTCCTTCCTTATCTATATATTTTTTAAATTTTTGATAAAAACATATATTTTCCAAGCTTCCCTTATTAGTACATGGAGTACATGAACCCGTAAACACATCTGCTAATTTCTTTGCTTCTAAATCTCCACCATTATCTTCTAAAAATGGTTTCTTATAATTGTTACAAGAATCTACAAACTTTTCTAATGACATACTTATTGGTAAATTTAATGTATTCTCTTCAATAAAAGCAACAAACTTTTCTACAATCTCTTCCTTACTGCTTTCTAATTCTAACTGCGTATTTGTAACTATTACCCTTTGTTCTGGATATTCTGGATTAATTCCTTCTATTCTTTCACCATTTCCAATCTTTGGATATAGCACATTTAATCTATTTTTTTCATAATCAATATAGTTCGGTCCATTTACATTTTTAGGAAATTTATAAAACTGTATTTTATCCAAGTAGCAGTTTAAAATATTATTTTCGTCAAATGCTAACGTTTGAAACGCAAGAATAAAACTATCCTTTGCTACATCAACCTCAATCCATCTATGCCCTGCAGCACATCCCTGACCTTGCGTTTTTTTAGTAATTATCCATTCTAAATCTTCATCTTTAATTCGATTTTCTATACAAATTTTTATATCTTCAATATCTATGTTTCTGTTTTTGGGAACTATATGATAATTCAAATGACCCTTGTTAGGATCAAAACTTACCCAATAAGGATACACTTCTTTATTATCTCTTGCAAAACATTTGCCTACTTCAATATCCATTATTATTTCGCTTTTTTTTATTTTTAATGTCTTTGGAATATTAACAATTTTATCACTTCTACATTCTATCAATTGTTGATCCATCTTTACCATATCATTTCCTCCCTCGTATAATTATTATCATTGTACTCCCTTATTGCTACCAAATCCAGCAAATCACAAAAACTTTTCTCATCAGACTTATTTCCTTATATAGAATCTTTCCATATCATTCAATCGAATCGCCCCCAGATTTCCATTCTTCTGATATCCTGCCCCGCAATCTATTCTAATCGTCCTTCCCGATGGCGATACCCATATCTTTCTATCCTCTGTCGCAGTATGTCCCACAACAGAGATAAACTTGTCATGTTCTTCCATTCCTCTGATAAAACACTCGTAATGTCCATCCCCCCTATAGAACCTGCTTTTATTCCATATTCGCTCCGGTGTCAAATATGTCTGTGCATGTGCTATCTGGTATTTTCTCCCCTCAAGATCAAGATTGATATAATAAGGCTTTTCTTTTATCCATCTTGCCAGATTAAGCAAATCGACAACTGTCATCCGTTGTTCCATGAGCGATAATGTATTGTATGAAATGTATTCTCCTACTTTTTCACCAGCATACTTTTCCATAATTTCTCTTGCCAGCCAGACATCGTGATTTCCTTGAATCACTTGAATATTAGGATGTTTTAAGATTTCAAAATACAATTCCATCGGCTGATTCCCACGATCAAAAATATCTCCCGCTAGAATCAATATATCATCTTCCGCAAAATCAATTTTTTTCAATAACAATTTAAATCTATCAGCATCATTATGTATATCAGAAACAACATATACCTTTTTATTAACAACTTCCAAATCACATTTCCCAAACACTTCATAAAAATACATTTTTTAATCCTCTAATAATCTTTTTCCGTAGGAACTATAATATCTTTCTTCGTATAACATCCCCAGCCAATTGCATTATTCCTATCGACTATACGTTTCTTTGCCTCTTCCAGCGTCTGGCATGAACAGAAAAATCTGCCTGGATTAAAAAATGTTACTGGCTCATCGCCTCCATCCGGAGGTGGATACGATAGAGGTTCACTTAGATTACTATACTGATTATAAAAAATATTATATGCTTCTATTCCCATCCCCCACTTTCCGGATTCTTCATCAAAAGATAGCTGTCCATCCTGCTGATATAATATACTCCAAATAGATCCTGTGATACTTCCATTTTCATTACATCTATACAAAGTAGTGTAACATCCTTCCGGTTTGTATCGGTCTTTAGCACTTTCAAACAGAATGTATAAATCATTCCATTTCATATCATTCTCTGTCAGTCTTATTTTTTCATATGCCCTTTCTTTTTCCTCTCGTTCCTTCTTCTCTCGCTCAATTATCTTTTCTGTTCCGGCATACACAATCCGAATCACCTTTTCTTCTGGAACTTCTAAAAGCGGCCATATAACCTTATTTACCGTAGGCATCATACGATAGTGTTTCTCTATTCTTTCCATGGCAGAAATCACTTTATCATATAAATCATTTCGAATATAAAGATACACCCCGATTCCCCAATAGTATTCTTTAAATCGTGATTCATCCCGAAACGGAACTATTTCATCAAGTTTAAACCAGTCATACTCAACCAAACCTCGTTGATCTGCTAAGTATTCTTCTCCGTCTTCTGTATACATAAGCAAGGTACCTGGCCCGCCTAACCCAGATGGATAAGAATAGTTAAAGAAAACTACACGATTAAATAGTTTTTCATTAAAATCTTCAAATTGAAACATTATCATGTTCGCCTCACAAATTACTGATGTTCTTTTCCAAACCGCCACCTGTACATGTGGCACTCTCTTTGATTTGTTTTGCAAGTTCAAGTGTAATTCCTATCACCGCCATATTAAATTCTATATGTAGTCAAACTCCAACTAAATCCTGGTTCGTACCTCAAGCCATATTTTTCTAATAAATCATTAAATTCCTCAAGAATGCAACCTACTATCTTGCCACCGCCATAGAAACTACTATCTTCCTCATTCATCTGTTTATATATATTTTTTTCAAAATAGTCCCAAGCTTTTTTTTCGTAAGCCGCACTCACTTTTATCAAGAAATTCTCATACTCTTTTCTTGATGTAAAATCAGAAGGAATGTTTTTTATATCACCCGCATTCAAAAATAAATCGGACATATCATCATAGTTGTTTAGTTCAAGCCATTCCTCATATGAATCATATTCTACAGGATTCCAGGATTCATCCCCTTCCATAAACTCATCCACCAAACATATAATTTCGAATTGGTATCCGTCATCTTCGTGAACAAGCATCTTCTTTACCTCTTCAGATACATTTTTAAGATTAACATTATATTCACCATATTGAAGTAATCTGTAAAATGGTCCTTCAAAAGTCATATCCAATAACCTCTCCGGATTAGAATATTCTTTCCACATAATTTCTCCATCACACCCTATTCCAATGGAGCCTGTTAAGTAATTTTCTGGATGAACTTCATTTCGCATCTCAAGTTCACCATTTTTATCTTTGTAACATTTCCCACCTGTAAAAATCTGTACATCCTGCCACATTCCCCATTTTTTTAAGAATTCAACTATATCCATTGCAAGCTTTTCAGAATCTGTTTCTTTATTAAAAATATGTCGAATTTCCATGCCAGTCTCCTCTCAAACCGCAACCTCTCCCTTAACATACATAATCTATCCCAATCGCCAGTTATATAATATTTTCCTCTAATCTCTGCTAGTGTTTTTCTTTTGACACACTTCCTCCAATTCTATTGGTGCCATGCATATGGGTCTATTTTTCAGCATTATTTTTCCTCCAAAAGGCTTTCCGGCTCTGCTTTGATTCTCTGCCATATTATTTTTTCCTCCGGCGTCAGCTGTTCGTTTATAACAATTGGTAAAGGAAACTCTGTATGCACTTTCCAAAACAATGTATCCTTTAGAGAACAATCCCCACAGGTTCTTGGCCCCAATAGTCCAAATCCTCCAAAATGCGGCGGGTAGTCCCATCCCGCATCCAAAGCCTCCTTCACAGTGATGAACTCTTTTTTTCCACACACTTCACAATAATGCCAAAATGGTCTGGTGTTCATGCTCTCTATGAGCTGACGGTGTTTATGCTCTCTTTCATCTTCCCTACGAATCCATGTATCTTCTTCCGTCAGTTCCTGTCTTGCCTGTTTCACAATTTCTGGCTTTATATCATCCATCCGAAGTATGATTTCATCATCGACCACCTCAAAAATTGCGTCAAATCCTTCCGCAGGATTCGGAAATTCCATCTGCTTCTTTTGATTTTCATATACTTCTATGTTTTCTATATCCTCTCGTTTCTTACTGTTCTCAATCCAACGTTTGTTACTCGGATACATCACATACACTTCTATTTTCACATCCATTTCCTTGCGTATTTCGTCAATATAAGCTATCCGCCGCTTTGCTTTAAAGAAGGTCTGTTCAGCTATTACATCATTGCCTTGCTTCAGTTCACTTATAATGTCATGAAGATGCTTCTCATTCGCTTTTTTTAGACAACGGAACTGTTCTTCAAATGTAATCAGCTCCTTGTTACCATGTTCATCATAAACCTTTTGCTGATAATCATAAATATTAAGAACAACAGCCTTTTCGCTAGCCAAATGATGTTCTATAAAATAAGTTTTCCCCGCTGCATTTGCACCAATCACAAAGGTTATTTTCTGCATATTCCGCTCCTTTTCTCCACTATTCTAAAATACTAATCTAGCTCTTTTCGTTCCACTTCTCTGAATCTGTCATCTTCAGCAATATACTCAAACATAGCAACCCTTTGCGATGTAGAATAATGCATATGTTCCCGTTCTTCATCCCACCATGCCTCTGCTCTGTCATAGGCTTCCTTTGCTTCTTTTTTATTTACATATATTCCAAGCCATTGATCATCATCATGATTCCATTCATCCGCCGTAACAAGAAGAAAGAACGGTCCTTTCCCATAAGTAGTCTGTTTATTAAGCCCTGCTGCCTCTGTCGATTCAGAATCTACTTCTTCACATTTCACATTTTCTATATCTGTCCTCCCTGTATCCGACAAAACAATCACCATTCTCTTATTCATGCAAGAATCATAACTTCTTTTTTCCAAAGCCTTTATAATATCCTTATTGCTTTCGTCAAAATTGTCCTCCATACCTATACCGAAAACAATTTTATCATCATACTCATCAGGAATATCTCTTTTCCATTCATATAACTTGTACGACCAGTCCTCTCTGTTAACAACAGAAAAATTACGACCTATCTGTAAGTATGGTTTGATATCTTTGAACACAAGAAGTCCCTCTGCTTTTCTTTTTATATCACGTGGAGTTTTATGAAGAACAATCTCAATTGCAGGCTCAAAAGTGCACTCCTTTATTTTTATTGAACTATTCGTGTCATCCAAATTCTGGGGAGAAGTGTATATATCCTTAGGAAATTCGACATCGACCATTCCTATTCCATACACATATAAATCCTTATATTTTTCAGTCGGAATATCTGAAACCATCAAATAATCTTGATAATATCCATCTTCAAAACATATTGATAATCTAGCGTTTCTTGCCAAATATTGTCTGATTTCCTTGAACTGAATTGCCATAATCATCTTCTCCTTTATTCTTTATCTCTGCTCTGTTTTTGCACAATTCTGCATACGCCCTTGATACTCTTCTCTAATAATTTCAATATGCTGTTTTTCGAGTTCTCTATATAAGTTTTCCCGATAACGTCTAATAATGTCTTTTGTTTCCTCCTTAAAACGCTCCTTCGCCTCATAATACAATTTTTCGTCCTCAGTCATCTGTTCCATTATTTCAGACTCTAGAATTTTTATTTTTTCTTCAAACTCTTCCAGACTTATACCTTTACTCTCTTCATAAGGTTTACTTATCTTTTTTTCAAGTTTATTGATGTTCTTCTCTCTGTCTTTAGGATAAACGCCCCAAAAGAACATATCCGAAAGAATTTTTGCAACACATATTTCTTTTCCAAGGGTATCAATTGATGATTTTGCAATTGTAAAAGCTGCCATATCACATATTTTTTCATGATCAAAGCTATAGTGCGATAATTCAGCCTCTCCTTCTCCAGTATATAAATAGAAATTCTTATCTAAAACGGAAAATGCTTCTTCATCACGTATTGCAAAGCATGAAAAACTTTTACTCTCTTTGTTTTCAAAATCTTTATCATCTTGATCGTACATAATAAAAATTGTATGTTTTTCCCCATCCGTAGTCGGTGTACATGATTTGAATAAATTAATATTGTAACTAATCAATTCTCTTGCTTTGGAAATTGCATTAAACTTTTCCGATATAGAGAGTTTATAACAATCATGATGAAAAAGATAAAATGTGAGTAAAAAAGCCTCTGTAACTTTATCTGCGTCAACCTGTTCCATTAATTCTTTCACAGTCATTTATGTAATCCTCCTGCAATTTTTTCTACTTAAAGTTTTGGAAAACAATTTCCGTCAATCTCCTGCGGCTCATAACAATTCTGCATTGGTCATAGGTCTGTGATGTGCTTGTACAAATGCCGCTGCTCGTTTTATCCCTTTCACCATTTGAATTTCCTGGTCTGAGTATTCACCATAATCTGTCACGATGTCTACGTGTTCCGGGTCTTTCAAAATCTCAACCAACACACTTTCGAATCCATGAACATGATCCATCTCACCATTATCCATGAAATGATAGATTAAACCTGTTCCAGCGAACTCCGATGCAATATAATTAATATCTCCACTTTCAAATCCGTGTCCTGTCTGCACACACCAAATACCGGAAGCATCATCTAGAACCGGAACATATTCACCAAGATATTTCTGTTCTAACAAGTCATCTGAACCACCTGCATATTCAGGCTTATTTTCAGCATCAATCCTAATCTTTTTACTGTAAAGATTCGTTAGATAGTTAAGATACGCCATTCTTTCATCTTTTTCATTCAATGTCATACGCTCAATATATATTGGATTGATGTGTTCATGTTCAAACTCTCCCTGATAAGCTATCCCGTCAAATTTTATATCTACACAAACCTGAACATCTGAATAATCTCCTCGTAGATTTTTATAAAACTCATAATCCTTATCAAAATAACTGAGGATGATTCCTACTTTCTCGAAAAACACAGTTGTATTCCAGCCACCATAGAGACTTCTTACAATGTCACCATGCCTGAAATCATGCGGAATAAATACAAAATCAAAAAGCGATTCATTATAAGGCAACGCTCCTAATGCAGTATTACACTTTCTGTAATACTTCTTATCTTTTTTTATCTGAACTAACGCCTTTGATATTCTGTCTTTCAATGTGTCATCAGATATTTTTTCCTTAAAACTATTTAACCACTTTACTTTTTTCTCGTAAGAAATCATAATGTGATTTGCTACAATCGTAGCTTTCTCCAAGTCCGTAAATTCATGATGAATGCTATGCAAGTAAGCTCTTGTATCTTTTGATGGAATAAATTCATCAATAAAAT
>OGXL01001162.1_pt1 | contig 22471 bp, 19 predicted proteins | sample 1576311 | NCBI WGS metagenome assembly OGXL01 (sample SAMEA3541564, study PRJEB24748) | human gut metagenome | biome: human gut; feature: human-associated habitat; material: faeces | place: China | collected 2012 | reverse complement strand
TGGCACTGATGCTTCATATGGAGCATGGCGGCGGTAATAACAGTACGTTTACCACCCGTGTGGTTACTTCTGCCGGTACGGATACATATTCTGCCATCGCTGCGGCAATGTCTTCCCTGAAAGGACCAAAGCATGGCGGTGCCAACATCAAAGTTATGCAGATGATGAATGATATCCGGGAAAATGTGCATGACTGGAGCGATCGTGACGAGGTGAAGTCCTATCTTGGAAAGATGCTGGATGGACAGGTCTTTGATAAGAAGGGATTGATCTATGGTATGGGACATGCCGTGTATTCCCTGTCTGATCCGAGAGAGCGTGTGTTCCGCAGCTATGTGGAGCATCTCGCGGAGGCAAAAGGACGCCAGAAAGACATGAACCTTTACAATATGATAGAAGAAGTGGCTCCGGAACTGATCGCAGAAAAGCGTCATATTTTCAAGGGTGTCAGCCCGAATGTGGATTTTTACAGTGGTTTCGTATATGAAATGCTTGGCATTCCGTCGGAATTGTATACACCATTGTTTGCCATTGCAAGAATTGCAGGATGGAGTGCACACCGGCTGGAGGAGCTGGTGGGATGCAACAAAATTATTCGTCCAGCATATAAGAGTGTCATGGAAGAACTGGAATAAGATTATTACAGCGGACAGAATTGCATTTTATTTTGCTCTGTGCTAGTATGGAAACAGAAACTTTCGTGTGTTATAACTATAAAAGGGGAGAGGACTGATTATGAAAATAAAAGAAAAATATTATCGCTTTGCGGAAAAAGGGCAGCAGATACAGAGAGTAAACCGTTTTCTTGTAACAGAATATCTGATTTTTTATGCATTTATTCTGTTTATGCTCTGGGCATCAAGAGCAAAAGGAGTACGTTCTTTGGGTTTTACGGCATTTGTCAGTGTGATTGCAGTAGTCTCCGGAGGTGCATTGCTCATCGGATGGAGGCGGCGTCCGGAATCGGAGCGGCTGAGATATCTGGCACTGATCGGGTTATATCTCGTATCATTTTTCATGACTTTTGCTTATACGGAGAGCTTTATCCGTTTTCTGGGACTGGCTCCTTTTATCGGCTGTATTTTGTTTTTTGATCCAAAATATTCCAGAATCGGCGGCATCGGTTATCTTGTATTGAATGCGCTGACTGTCTTTGGTCAGATCCGTCAGCAGCCGGAAGGCGTAGCCGGGACAACCAATCTTGTACTGGATCTGCTGGCACTGGGGGTACTGGTATTTGCTGTGATCTTTACAACAAATGTGGCACAGAAATTCAACCATGATACCCGGCACAGTGAACAGCAGGAGCAGCGGAAGCAGCAGGCAATTTTAGACGATGTGATCGGTGTGGCGGAAGAAGTGCGTAAGGGTACGGAATCCGTGATGAAGATTGTCAATGATCTGAATGGATCGACAGAGGTGGTCAATGGTGCGATGAAAGATATTTCTTCCAGCACGCAAAGCACGGCGGAAAATATCCAGACACAGACAACCATGACACAGGATATCCAGCATTCAATTGAGCAGACACTGGAAAGTTCCGAGAATATGGTAAAAGTGGCAAAGCAGTCCGGGGAACTGAATCAGAAGAGTATGGAGATCATGGAACATCTGAAGAAACAGTCCGCGGTAATCGCAGAGACAAACTCCGGAGTGGCAGATTCCATGAAAGCGTTACAGGAGCGTACCGAGGCAGTAAAGAGTATTGCAGATACCATCTTTTCCATTTCCAGTCAGACCAATCTGCTGGCGCTCAATGCTTCTATTGAGAGTGCCCGTGCAGGGGAAGCCGGAATAATTTCACAGACTTTACAATGGATGAAATCATTGCCAACATGGTTGGCCGTGAGATTAAAGAAAAGTTCCCTCATGTTGAGTGCAAGAAAGGCAAGAAAATATTCGAGGTCAAGAACCTGAACGCAGGACGTCTGGTAAAAGATATCAATTTCTCACTGTATGAAGGTGAGATTGTTGGATTTGCCGGACTTATGGGTGCCGGACGTACAGAAACAACAAGAGCTATCTTCGGTGTTGATCCGAAAGAATCAGGAACACTGATCCTGGATGGTAAAGAAATTACGATCAACAATCCGATGGATGCTATCAAAGCAGGTGTTGTACTTGCTCCGGAAGACAGAAAGAAAGACGGATTATGTACAAAACTCAGTATCCGTCATAATATTGCACTTCCAAACCTTGACCTTATCTGTGGAAAAGGCGGGGTGATCAATACAAAAATAGAAGAAGAACTCTGTGACAAGGCTGTAGCAGACCTCACGATCAAAACTCCGAATCTGGATGTTGATGCCGGAACCTTATCCGGTGGTAATCAGCAGAAGGTCGTTGTTGGTAAATGGCTGGCAAGGAATTCAAGAGTTGTAATTTTTGATGAACCTACAAGAGGTATTGACGTAGGTGCCAAGGTTGAGATTTATCAGCTGATGAATCAGCTGAAAAAGCAGGGAATCGCTGTTATGTTTGTTTCCTCCGAGATGCCGGAGGTTATGGGTGTGGCAGACAGGATCATCGTTATGTGTGACGGACGTATTACCGGTGAGGTAATGGCAAAAGAAACCACACAGAATGACATTCTGAAATATGCAACATCCTTTGAGAATAAACTTGGATCTCAAAGCCAGAACAACAAGGAGGAATAATCATGAAGAAAAAAAGCGGCTTTTCAAAAATTATGGGGGCAAAGGGTGCCGGTACGGTAGTAACAGCCTTCATAGGATTAATTATTATTTATATAGCATTTGGTATTCTGAACCCGAAGGTATTTACACTTCTGAATATCCAGAACCTTCTTCGTTCAATGTCTAAATACCTGCTGATCGGTATCGGACAGAGTTTTGTAATGATCACAGGAAACGTTGACCTGTCAATCGGTTCTGTTGTTGGTATGAGTGCCATGATCTCAGCAACCATGATGACAAAGGGAATGAACCCGGTCGTAGCAATTATTGTAACAATTGTTCTTGCACTGGTTGTAGGTGTTGTAAACGGTTATCTGGTTGGTAAATTTAAACTTCCACCATTCATCGCAACACTGGGAACCATGTTCATCGCACGTGGTATTGCTTACATCGTAAATAATAACAGAAACACTGACAACATTGCATCCGGAATCGGTAAAGAAGCCGGAGACAGATTCCAGAATATTTTCTACTATGGAAAGACAGCAGGAATCTTCAATACATTCTGGATCGCACTTATTATTTTCCTTATTTTCTGGTTTTTCCTTGCAAGAACCAGATCCGGACGTCATATTTATGCAATCGGTTCTAACGTAGATGCAGCAAGACTTTCCGGTGTAGACGTAGTTAAAACAACAATGAAAGCTTACATGGTAAGTGGTTTCTGTTCTGCAATCGTTGGATTTGTCCTTTGTGCACAGGCTGGTATGGGTAACATGGATGCTGGTAACATGTACGAAATGTACGGTGTTGCTGCTGGTGTTATCGGTGGTGTATCCCCACTTGGTGGATCTGGTATCCTTCTTGGAACATTTGCAGGTGCAGGTGTATGGCAGACTCTTGAAAATGGTCTGAACCTGATCCATGCACAGGTTGGTTTCCAGCGTATCATCATCGGGGTGATCGTTGTTGGAGCAGTTCTTCTTGATGTTGTTGTCCGCAGCGGTAATTTCAAAAAGAAAAAAAGTAAATAACTTTAAAAAGAAAAAGAAATAAATTTGAATGAATCTTGATGTTACAATTTGATAAAATAACACAGGAATATAAAGCAAAGAGCTTTATAATATATTAAGGGAGGTTTATACCATGAAGAAAAAAATTTTTGCAGCATTAATTTGTGCATCTATGATCGGATGTCTCGCAGCAACACCAGTATTAGCAGATGAGACTGTTAAGGCTGACGGAGATTACAAGATCGCAGTTATCACAATGGACTCTGTAGACCAGCATTGGGTATCTCTTAAAGAGGGCGCTGAGGAAGAAGCAAAAGCTGACGATGTTACAGTTGACTTCATGGCACCGGATGTAAAAGACGATGCAAAACAGATTGAATGTATCAACAATGCAGTAGCAGGCGGATACGATGCACTTATGGTTGCTGCTAACAGTGAAGACGCTGTTTCCGGTGCTCTTCAGGAAGCAATTGATGCAGGAATGAAACTTGTTTATGTTGACTCTCCGGCAAACGTAGAAGCAGAAGCTACATTCTCCACAGATAACAAAGCTGCTGGTAAAACAGCTGGTGAAGAAATGATCAAAGCTCTGGAAGACAAAGGCGTTAAAGACGGAAGCATTGGTATTGTTAATATCAATAACTCCACAAATACAGCTATCCAGCGTGAAGCAGGATTCAGAGAAGCATTCGAAGGAACAGATTATGAACTTCTTGAAACACAGTTCTGTGAAGGTGATGCTGCAAAAGCTCAGACAATCGCAGAAAACTACATCACAGAAGGTGTTGTAGGTATCTATGGAACAAACGAAGGTGCATCCACAGGTGTTGGTAATGCTATCAAAGCTTCCGGAAGCGATGAAATCATCGGTGTTGGTTTTGATAAATCTGATACACTGAAAGGTCTTATCGAAGATGGATACCTTGTATGCACAATGGCTCAGAACCCGGATCAGATGGGTAAACTTGGTGTTCAGGCTTGTATCAAAGCTCTCAATGGAGAAGATCTTGGCGGAGAAGTAACAGATACAGGTGTATCTGTACTCACAAAAGAATCTCTTGCAGAAGATGGTGCTGAAGAAACAGAAGAAGCAGCTGATGCAGATGACGCTGAAGAAACAGAAGAAGCAGCTGAATAATTATCAGAGCTGATTATAAGTAATAAGTGAATATAGGCCGTCGGAAAAAAACCGACGGCCTGTTTCAGAATTAATGAGACTTAATAAGGAGACAGAAGACATGAAAAGATCAGAAATTAACAAAGCTTTAAAAGAACTGGAAAAAATGATTGCAGATCATCAGTATTATCTTCCGAAATTTGCAAATTTCACTCCGGAAGAATGGAAAACAAAAGGCCATGAGTTTGATGAAATCCGTGATAACATGCTTGGATGGGATATTACCGACTACGGCATGGGAGATTTTGATAAATATGGATTTTCCCTGTTTACTATTCGTAACGGAAATATTAAAATGAAAGATAAATATAAGAAACCGTATGCAGAGAAATTCCTTTACCTGAAAGAAGGGCAGTATGCAAGGAATCATTTTCATTGGTATAAGATGGAAGACATCATCAACAGAGGCGGCGGAAATATTCTGATCCGTGTATATAATTCCCTTCCGGATGAAGAAATCGATAAAGAGGGCGATGTTACCGTACATATCGACGGAGAAGTTCAGGTCGTTCCGGCTGGTACACAGGTAAAACTGGAACCAGGTATGAGCATTACGATCATGCAGGGAATGTATCATGACTTTGAAGTAGAACCAGGAACAGGCCCTGTACTGATTGGTGAAGTAAGCCAGTGTAATGACGACAATATTGATAACCGCTTTAATCCACCAGCAGGAAGATTTCCTGAGATCGAAGAGGATGAGCCACCATATCGTCTGCTCTGCAACGAATATCCGGAAGCTCCAGAAAAATAAGAATGTTTGTGAGATGACGCCGGAAGTATATTCCGGCGTTATTTAATGTATGGCAGAAAGAGGTAGGTATGGTTAAACTCGTAGTAGCAGATGACGAAGAACGTGTATGCAGACTGATCGTGGCACTTGGCAATTGGGAAGAACTTGGAATTAAGGTGGTTGGTATTGCTGCAAATGGAATCCAGGCACTGGAACTTATTCGTAAAGAAAAAACAGATATTTTAATTACAGATATCAGAATGCCGGGCCTAAATGGACTGGAACTGATCGAGAAAGTTCGGGAAATATCGCCGGATATTAGAATTATGATCATCAGTGGTTATGCGAATTTTGAGTATGCCCAGAATGCTCTGAAACAGGGTGTAAGTGACTATCTCCTGAAGCCGATCAACAAAGATGCACTCAATGAATCACTGACCAAAATGGTGAATCAGATAGAAATTGCAAGAAGAACAGATATGGCGTTTCAGGATATCCAGAATGAACGGCGGGAAGAACTTATCAAGCTCAGAAATATGATTCTTCATGATCTGTGTCATGACAGATCGCTTGGACTGTCGGAAGATATTCTGCGAGAGAAATATTATCTGAATGTGCAGCCAGGGTTGTATCAGGTCCTTGCAATCAAGCAGGATGCCGGAGAAAACGACAGCAAAGAGGATACCATAGAACTGATCTGGCATAAGATGGAAGAAATCCTGCAAAGAGAGATCACCAAAGAATGCTATGATTTTGTAACGGCTATTGAAGGGGAATATCTCTATGGACTTATGAATTATCCTGCCAGAAACAGTGAGAAAATCCGTAAGATAGTGCGCAGCTGCTTTAACCAGATGCTTGCAAGAAACGATTATCTTGGAAAAACACAGCTTTCTCTGGGCTTTGGTTTCTCTGTTAAAGAGGCAGAGAACATTAAGGATTCTTTTGTGCTTGCAAATCGTTCACTTGCTGAACGATTATTCGAGGGAAACAGTAAGATACTGGAGGCGGATGCTTCCAATGGTGTTCTCTATGAGAAAAAACTGGTGGATAAATTCACCAGAAATCTGGGGAGTGCGCTTCAGACACTGGATGTAGAAGAAATCAGAAATACGATAAATGTTATATATAATGAAACGATGGAAACACCGGGAGTTCATGGCTGGGAGATCCTTGAAATGATAAGGCAGTGTGGAAGCATTTTTATCATGCGGCTTGATGTACCGGATAAGGCGGAACTTCAGAAGGAATTTGATAACAAATGTGATAATTGTGTAACTGTAAATGCATTGTTTACCTGTCTGCTTGATTTCATGCTCACCAAAGTAAACCAGATGATCGCACTTCGTGAAGAGGATTCTGTGAGACCGGTACGACTGGCGAAGCAGTATATCCACAACCATTATCAGGAGCAGATCACCCTGGAAGAAGTCAGTGATTATGTAGGACTGACTCCGGCATATTTCAGCGTGATGTTTAAGAAGGAAACAGAGATTGGATTTGCCAAATATCTGATCAACGAGAGGATTGAAGGTGCAAAGGATCTTTTGAGAGAATCTACATTGTCGGTTGCAGACATATGCAGAAAGGTTGGCTATAATGATCCGAAGCATTTTACGAGGCTTTTTGAAAAAAATGTCGGTGTGAAACCCGCGGTATACAGGAAACTGTATGGATGATGAAATGACCTGGATGAATCAGGATGACTGAAATATTTGGAATGACTGAGATGGTGATAACATGAAGAAATATAAAGAAAAATTCAGATATCTGGATGCAAGGCTGAAAATATCTTTTGTTGCGTTTTGCATTCTTGCTTTTCTGCTTGTTCTGTGTCTGGACAGGGAGTGGATCTTTTCAGAGGGATTCTGGAAGATAGCAATGATTTTTCTTCTAGTGTTGTTAGTGGGATTTACATATCTGTGGATTTGGAAACCATACAGAAGGCTGATCAATCAGGTGCAGCGTTTTTCAGATGGCTATATATCACTGGCAGATCTGACCGATGTAGAGGTTGCCATTTCACCGGAATTTGAACGTATGGCACGTCATATGAACAAGATCATTACGGCAACGAGAACATTGGATATGTCGAAGCGGCAGGCACAGTACAGGGCACTGCAGAACCAGATCAATCCACATTTCCTTTATAATACATTGGAGGGGATTCGAAGTGAGGCAATCATAGCAGGACTTGATAATCTGGCAGATATGACAGAAGCACTTGCAATCTTCTTCCGTTATACCATCAGTAAGGTAGAGAATCTTGTTACGGTTGAAGAAGAACTGGAAAACTGTGCAACGTATTTTAAGATTCAGCAGTATCGTTTTGGCAGCAGAATCCATCTGGAAATCGAACAGGATGAAGAAGACTGGGATGACATTCTTCACTGCATGATCCCGAAGCTGACTTTGCAGCCGATTCTTGAGAACAGTATCATTCATGGAATCGAGCTCAAACTGGATGAGGGAAAAGTTACGATTTCAATATCCAGAACGAAATCTCGTCTTCTGATCAAAGTTTCGGATGATGGCGTTGGAATGAATCGTGAGACACTGGATAAACTGAATGCAAAACTGGGATCCAAGGAAGAAGAGGTAAAAAATTATACGCAGCCGGAAAAAGGCGGTGTAGCACTTGTCAATGTAAACAATCGTATTCATCTTCTGTTCGGCGAAGAATATGGAATGCATGTATATTCTCTCGAAAATGTAGGAACCAGTGTGGAATTATCCATTCCGGTGATCTATAATGAAAATGAACTGAAAAAGAAGGAACTGTGATGAAAAAAGAAGTTCTCCGTCTTCAGGATGTTACTTATAAAAAAGAGAATACATTTATTTTTCGAAATATGACATTCAGTATTATGGAGGGTGAGATTATGGGAATCACACCCATGAACTCCTATGGAATGGATGAACTTCTGGATGTGATCGTCAACAATCTTCCGCTGTATTACGGATATGTGTATTATCAGGAACGATGTGTGAATTCCTGGAAAGAAGAGAAGCACAGCCGTAACCGGATCTGTCTGATCGACAGTGAAACTTCGCTTGTCAATGGACTGGATGTACTGACAAATGTATTCACTCTTCGTACAGGATTTGGACAGGAAATATTGAATGAAAAAATGCTGACTATGCAGCTGCAGCCATTTATTGATGAACTTGGAGTTTCTATTGATCCATTTATGTCTGTGGAAAAGCTTTCTGCCTATAAAAGAGTTATGGTAGAGCTCCTTCGAGCTATCGTAGCAGGATATCATCTTATCATTATCCGGGAGATCAGCACTGTTATCAGTGAAGATGAGCTTGAAAAACTGTTTGACACCATGCGGTATTACACAGGTAAAGGATTTACTTTCCTTTATGTATCGTATCACTTTGAGGAAATACAGCAGGTATGTACCAGAGCAATTCTGATGTCGGAGGGAAGTATTAATCTGATATTTGATAAAGAACAGATAAAAAAAGGGATCAGTGAAGACAATTATATTGATTATTATAATCATGTAAGCCAGCGTCTTCTGCACAGAGCACGTGGAAATGTTCCTACAGCGGAGTCACGAAAAGAAGTTCTTTATGTACGTGATATGTCAGGTAAATACCTGGATCACTTTCAATTCAGTGTCTATAAAGGTGAATGCCTGGTAATTCAGAGTCTGGATACCAGAATGTATAATGAATTTTTGGAGATACTGGAAAAGGAAGGCGGGTTCAAAGAAGTTGACATGCTTGTCGAGGGTAAAAAAGTATCAGATTACCGGACAAGAAAAATCGCATTTATGAAAGAAGAAGCAACCCAGACGATGCTTTTTGATGACCTGACAGTACGGGATAATATTTGCATAGGTCTTGATAGAAAAGCACCGAACATCTGGCTTAAGAAGAGAATCCAGAAATCTGTCCAGGAAGAGTATTATCGCATTTTCGGGGAAGATATCTTTGACTGTTATATAAATGAACTGAGTGATGAACAGAAGACCAGAGTAATTTATATGCGAATTCTTCTGGAAAAACCTGAAGTGGTATTTATGGTACAACCGTTTAAACATGCCGGTACACCACACAGGATGCAGGTATGGGAGCTTCAGACACTGCTGCTGGAACGAGGAATATCGATTGTAATCCTGGCAATGAATATGTCGGATTCACTGACAATTGCAGACCGAGTAATACGAATCAGCCGTGTGGATGGAAAAATGACAACTAAAGAGTTTACATACAATCAGTTTTCAGAATTACCAATGTCATTGCCTTGGGTTGGTTTCTTTGATGAACTAAAAAATAACGGAGAGGAAATATAAAATGGAAGTAATTGCGGGAATTGATATTGGAGGAACCAAATGTGCGGTTTCCTTTATACATATGAATGGGGATGAGGTAGAGTTTTTGTCAAAGGAAAAAAGACCTACGAATGAACCACATCCAGATGAGATGGTGCAGTCGTTTGTGAATGAGATTGCAGAAAAACTGAATGATCATCCGGACTGGGAGCTTGTCTCCATCGGAATTTCCTGTGGTGGTCCGCTGGACGAAGAAAAGGGACTGATCCTATGTCCGCCAAACCTTCCGCATTGGGATCATACAGATCTTTTTACACCGCTAAAGGCAAAGTTTGGAGATGTGCCGATCATGCTGCAGAATGATGCAAACGCATGTGCACTGGCAGAGTGGCAGCTTGGCGCCGGAAAAGGATGCAGAAATATGATTTTCCTTACATTTGGTACCGGCCTTGGAGCAGGACTGATTTTGAATGGTGAATTATACAGTGGTACCAATGGTATGGCGGGAGAAGCAGGACATATACGTCTGGCAGAGGATGGACCGGTAGGCTATGGCAAGGAGGGGTCCTTTGAGGGATTTTGCAGTGGTGGCGGAATTGCACAGCTGGGTCAGGTGATGGCAGGGGAAGCCCTCGACCGTGAGGAAATTCCTTCATTTTGCCAAAGTAAAGGAGAACTATTTAAAGTTAATGCCAGAACGATAGCAGAGGCTGCCGAAAAGGGAGATCCTCTGGCACTGAAGATATATGATATTGTTGCGGACAGATTGGGGCAGGGACTGGCAATACTGGTAGATCTTTTAAATCCTGAAAAGATTGTGATCGGTAGTATATTCCTGAGACAGGAGAAGCTTTTAAGACCGCGAATGGAAAAAATACTGAATAAAGAGGCGCTTGATCAATCTCTGTCAGTGGTGGAAGTGCTTCCGGCAGGATTAGGAGAAAAACTTGGTGATTATGCGGCTGTTTCTGTGGGTCTCCGTGCATATCAGAAAAAATAGAAAGGGTAATATAATGAATGAATTAGAAAGACTTATGAAAAGATATCCTCAGCTCGTGGGATGTCGTGAAGCTATTACAGAGACATATCAGGTGCTGGAAGAATCTTTCAGAAATGGCGGCAAACTTTTGATCTGTGGAAATGGCGGAAGTGCTGCGGACAGTGATCATATCGTCGGTGAGCTGATGAAGGGATTTAAGAAGCAGCGCCCGGTTCCAGCGGATATGAGAGAGAAACTGGGAGAAGATCTTGCGGATCATCTTCAGGGGGCACTCCCGGCAATTTCCCTGGCAGGTCACGCGGCATTATCCACTGCATTTCTCAATGACGTAGCACCGGATATGGTTTTTGCACAGCAGGTTTATGGATATGGCAATGAAAATGATGTGCTGCTTGCAATCACAACATCCGGTAATTCAGGAAATGTTTTGCATGCGGTAAAAGTGGCACAGGCTAAAAATATGAAGACGATCGGTCTTACGGGACCGAAAGGCGGTAAGCTTAAAGAAGCAGCAGATACTTGTATCTGCGTTCCGGGAAGCTGTACAGCGGATATTCAGGAACTACACCTCCCTGTGTATCATGCACTGTGTGCAATGCTGGAAGAGAGGTTTTTTGAGTAAAAGGATTTAAAATATTTTATTAGATAATAGTATAATTTGTTTACATGCAAAAAGGCACAACTGACAGAGAATAATCTGTGGGTTGCGCCTTTTTTATTATGTTTATTAAAGAAATTAAAGAACAGTGTAAGCTCCGTCGATAAGGATATCAGCACCGGTTGTGTATCCGGCAGATTCACTGCAGAGCCAGATAATTGCACCACAGAGTTCTTCAGGTTTAGCCATGCGATGCATCGGGAACATTGGCTGCCATGCTGCCATAAGCTCTGGTTCAACGAAGTCAGGATCTACAGACATTGGAGTTGCAACATATCCCGGGCTGACAGAATTAACACGAATATTTTTGTCAATCCATTCAATTGCAAGACTCTTGGTCATGTGGATAACGCCTGCTTTGGATGCATTATATGCTGCCTGGCACTGAGGAACATTTACAATGTGTCCGGACATGGATGCAATGTTAACAATACTTCCTTTGAAGTTATTTTCAATCATAACACGAGCTGCTTCGCGGCATACGATATATTCACCGGTAAGGTTAATGTCCAGACATTCTCTCCATTCTTCAACAGTTGCCTCAAAAGCGTCTTTATGGTAGCAGACACCTGCATTATTGACAACAATATCAAGTCGTCCATAGACTTCCATAATCTTTTCCATGCCTTTTCGTACACTGGATTCGTCTGTGGCATCGGCAATGATATCAAGAGCTTTTCCGCCTTCAGATTCAATCAGTTTTACTGTTTCTCCGGCACCGGAACGGGAAAAGATAGCAATATCAGCTCCGCAGCGAGCAAGCTCACGACAGATTACCTGACCAATACCGCGTCCACCACCTGTTACAAGTGCAACTTTGCCTTCAAGGGAGAACATATCCTGTAAATAATTGTTTTTCATAAGTCAATACCCCGTTGTTGTCGTTATTTATTCAGCTTCTTTCTCAGCTTCTTCAGTAGAATCATCAGTAGCTTCTTCAGTTGTTTCCTCGCTTTCTGAATCGTCAGACTGCTCATCAAGAATAGAGGTTGTACTTCCGGCTTCATATCCATGAGATTTTGCTTCATCTTCTGTGATCTGTCCCTGATCAATATACATCTGGATAAACTGATCAACATTATCTGATGTACAGAGAAGAGAATCTACAGATGTATTAACAACTGTCTCAGCACCAGTCAGAAGGTCATACGCTGCTTTAAGGTTAGCTGCTGCGAGTGCCGGTGGATTCTGGTATACAGCCGCAGTATAAACACCATCTTTGATTTCGAGCACAGTTTTTGCAAGACAGTCTACTGAATAAACAAGCATTCCATCATAAGTATCATCATCTTTTACTGCTTCATAAGCACCGTTTCCGAGAAGATCAGCTGTGGTCAGCATACAGTCAATGCGTCCGTAAGATGTGGCCCAGTCTTCCATTGTAGCCATGGCAGCTGCTTCAGTCGCTTCTTCTTCCATGTAATCACCGATAATTTTAACATCATCGCGTTTGTCGATGAATTCATCTTTGATGGCATTATAACGAGATGTGGTGTGGAAGTTACCTGGCATACAGTTAAGAATACCTACAGTGCCTCCTTCAGGAACTGCTTCTGCAGCAAGCTTTGCGATTGCCTCACCCTGTGCGTAAGGATCGCCGTCAACCCATGATCCGCCTTCCAGTTCACGGATGGCTGCATTAGTTGTGATACAGAAAATACCTGCATCCAAGACTTTCTGGCAGTACGGCTGCTGAAGATTACCGTCATTTGGCTGTACAATGATGCAATCATATTTCTTTGTAATACAGTCTTCAATAATAGAGTTTTCTTTTTCACTGTCAGCCTGGGAATCGAATGTATCCAGTGTAAATGTGTCAGCATATTCTTCGGCCTGTTTGGTGAACTGGTTAACAAGTTCTGCAGCAAAAGGATCGGACTGGTTTCTTGTAATGTAAGCTACTTTAAATCCACCGTCTTTTTCTGCGGCCATTGCGACACCTGGAAATGCTGTTACTGCAAGAGATCCACCCAATACTGCTGCACATAACACCTTTGCGATTCTTTTTTTCATTTTTGCTACCTCCTGTTTTAAATTATTTTCTTTTTTATAACGTGTTCTTTTAAGAACTCATTATTTTCCTTTTTTGTATGTCTGACGGGATTTTGAAGTGATATCCCAGATAACTGCGAATGCAATGATCGCACCTTTTACAATCTGCTGGATATAAGAGTCGATTGACATAAGGTTCATAACATTACCAAGGAAACCAACAACAAAAGCACCGATTACAGTACCCCATGGAGTACCGATACCACCTGTAAAGCTTGTTCCGCCTACGATTGTTGCAGTAAGACCGTCCATTTCATATCCGGAAGCACCTGCCGGAAGACCACCGTTTACACGGGACATAAACAGAACTGCTGCAATACCTACCAATACACCGTTGAAAAGATATGCTTTCATGGTAACCATTTTTGTATTGATACCGGCTGCATTAGCAGCTTCTGCATTACCACCTACTGCATAAGTGGAACGTCCCCAGCATGTATGACGCATCATATATGCCATCAGGATGAAGATGCAGAACATGAAGATGACAGGAATAGGGATGATTCCTAAAGATCCCTGACCTACAATTGTGTAGTTGCCGATTTCATAAATATTCTGACCATTAGTTATGTATAATGCAGCGCCACGGGCCATTGTCTGAGTAGCAAGAGTTGCGATGAATGCAGGAGTCATAAATTTAGTGACCATCAGACCGTTCAAGAAGTTGACTGCTACGGATACAGCGATTGCTACGATAAAGGCAAGTGCCATGCTCTGAGTAGATTTGTAGGTCATTACGGATAATACTCCTGAGAGAGCGATTACAGATCCACAGGACAAGTCAAGCTGACCACAGATAATCAGAATCATTTCGCCAAAAGCCAGGATAATGATTACAGATTGCTGACGACAGACATTGATCAGGTTGTTTGCTGTCAGAAAGCTGCTGTTCGCAAAAGTACAGGCAATCATAATCACGATTAAAACAAGAACGATGCTATATTTGGATAAAATTTTTCGATAATCAAATTTACTTTCTGTCATTTGGAAGTTACCTCCTCTGTATGTTCCATATTTGATACGGCCAGCTGCATAATAGATTCCTGCGAAAATTCAGAACGTGAAAGCATACCGGCAATACGTCCTTCGCTGACGACATAAATCCTGTCACAAATACCAATCAGTTCAGGTAATTCAGATGAAATCATGATGATACCTTTTCCTTTCGCAGCAAATGTATTCATTAATTCATAAATTTCACGTTTGGCACCTACATCGATACCTCGGGTAGGCTCATCTGTGATCAGAATATCGGGATCACAGAGCAGCCATTTGGCAAGGATAACTTTTTGCTGGTTACCACCACTTAGGTTAGCTATTTTAGTGTCGAGATTTGGGGTTTTTACGTTCATACTCTTGCAGGCATCAGAGGATATTTTATTTTCAACATCTGAATGGAGTCGCCCTCTGTAAATGATTTTATTCATAGAAGCAAGAGTTGTATTGTATTTGACACTTAAAATAGGAACAATACCTGTTCTGCGGCGATCTTCTGTCAACATGGCAAGCCCATTTTTGATAGCCTGACGAACATTTTTAATAGTAACTTGTTTACCTTTAATTGTTATGGTTCCGGAAGAATAAGGATCCAGACCAAATACAGCTCTCATGATTTCTGTACGACCGGCGCCCATAAGACCTGCAAAGCCAATGATTTCACCGGCATGTACGTTAAAATTAACATTGTTGAAAATACCAGGTTGTGAAAGATTTTCTACTTTAAGAATTTCATCGCCAATGGAAATAGTTTCTTTTGGATACTGGTTCTCTATCTTACGACCAACCATGCATTCAACAACCTGATCCATTGTCCAGTCTCTGACATCCTTGGTAATTACAGATTTACCATCTCTGAAAACCGTGATTTCATCCGCAATCTGGAAAATTTCTTCCATTTTATGAGAAATATAAATGATACTTGTTCCACGTGCTTTCAGTTCGGCAATTTTTTTGAAAAGGACGGCAACTTCTTTTGTAGTAATAGCAGAAGTAGGTTCGTCCATAATGATGATCTTGGCGTCATAATGTACTGCCTTGAGAATTTCAATCATCTGAATATCAGAAACACTAAGACTTCTTAACTTTACATCAGGTGCATAAGGAAGTCCTTCCTGTGCAAGCAGATCTTTGGTTTTTTTACGAACAGATTTCCAGTCGATCATGCCATTTTTTTTCGGCCAGTTGCCAAGACACAGATTTTCTTCTAATGTCATATCTGGAACATACGATAATTCCTGGAAAATCATCGCAATGCCATTTGCCTTTGCATGAATGGGACTTTTGATTTCTACTTTTTTTCCGTTCAGAAATAAATCACCCTCATCAGCCTGGTAAATGCCATCGATGATTTTCATTAGAGTAGATTTTCCAGCACCGTTTTCTCCGCATAAAACATGAACTGTTCCTTCCTTTAACGAGAAGTTTACATCATCTAAGGCTTTGACACCTGGAAAACTTTTGGAGATATGCTGCAGTTCCAATACTGTTTGTGCACTACTCATCAATACACCTCCGTTTTCTGAGATTTTGATAACACTGAATTACAATAAATAGTTTTGCAAAAATAATTTATATAAGTTCTGTATGAGTTGAATTATAAGACCGATTGAATAAAAAGTCAATAAATTAAAGTTTTAACAATTGTTTTTGTGAAAATAGCACAAAATATATTGCTGTAATTTGACATACTAAATTGTTGACTTCCAATGTTAACTGATGTATTATGATGATACTTTAAGAAAAGTGATTTATAAAAGATATATAAAATGATATGGAGGTAAAATGACTATGGAAGGTAAAATGAAAGTCGCTGTTATGGAAGGCATTGGTAAGATGGGATTTACAGAGAGGCCAATTCCAACACCGAAAGATGACGAAGTATTGGTAAAACTTGAATATGTAGGAATCTGTGGCTCTGATCTTCATTATTATGAACATGGAAGAATTGGTGATTATATAGTAGAGCCTCCTTTTGTATTAGGTCATGAGCCTGGTGGAACAGTGGTTGAGGTTGGTAAAAATGTGAAGCATCTCAAAGCTGGTGACAGAGTTGCGCTTGAACCAGGAAAAACTTGTGGACACTGTGAATTCTGTAAAACTGGAAGATATAACCTCTGTCCAGATGTAATCTTCTTTGCAACACCGCCGGTTGACGGTGTATTCCAGGAATATGTAGCACATGAAGCTGACCTTTGTTTCAAACTTCCTGATAATGTAGATACAATGGAAGGTGCATTGATTGAGCCACTGGCAGTTGGATTCCATGCTGCTAAACAGGGTGGAGCTGCAATGGGACAGACAGCAGTTGTTACCGGTTCGGGATGTATTGGGCTTGTTACTATGATGGCATTAAAAGCGTTAGGCGTAGATCAGGTATACGTAGTAGATATCATGCAGAAACGTCTTGATAAAGCAATGGAACTTGGCGCAACGGATGTGATCAATGGACGAGAGAAAAATACAGTAGAAGAACTTATGAAACTTACAGATGGAAGAGGTGTAGATCTTGCTATTGACACTTCCGGTACAGAAATTTGTGTAAGACAAGGCATGGAAGCTCTTGTGAAGGGTGGTACACAGGTACTGGTTGGATACAGTGCTTCAGGAGATATGAAACTTCCAACAAGCCTGATCTGTGATAAAGAAATTACTATTAAATCTGTATTCCGTTATCGTCATATTTATCCGCTGGCAATTCAGGCAGTTGCAGAAGGAAAAGTAAATCTGAAAGGAATCGTAACAAACGTCTTTGAATTAGATGATATTCAGAATGCAATGGACAGAAGTGTAAATGAAAAAGCAGATATCGTTAAATCAGTAGTGAAAATTAGTTGAATATGTATTGAGCCAATTAATGTAATTATGCATGGCAGGCTGAAAGGCCTGCCATGTCTTATCTGAAATATGCTTGTGTAAATTTCGTACTCAGGATTTTTTTTCAAAATAGTATTATTAGATTCTAGACACATAAGACAAAATATTGGCATAAAATAATAATATTCGGTAATTTTAAATACGCTAAACTTGTTGATACGTATGTGATTTGATATAATGAACTTATACATGCGTAGAGGGACAGTAATAAATTATTACCTAAGGAGAAGAAGAATTTGGCGAGTGCAATTGAAATTAAACAAAAAAACAGAAAGAATGTCCTTCGTGTTATTTATGAAGAAAAGAAAATTTCAAAAGCAGAGATTTCGAAACGATTAGGGCTTAGTATGCCCACAGTAACTCAAAATCTTTCAGAACTGTTTGATAAAGAACTTATTTGTATAAATGGCACATTTGATTCAACTGGGGGACGAAAAGCCAAGGCGATTGGATTTAATGCAGATGCCAGATTTGCAATTGGAATAGATATAACCAAGAATCATATCAGCGGAGTACTGATTAATTTATATGGTGAAATTGTATATTCGGTACGGTTAAGATTCAGATTTGAGGAAAGTGATATATATTACAGAGAAATTGCAAAACTGATATCTCATGTAATGGAAAAAGGAATGGTAGGGGCAACTTCTATTCTTGGAGTTGGGGTCAGCATACCAGCAATTATAGCGGAAGACGGAAAGACAGTAACTTATTCATCAATTATAGCGGCTACCAATCTTTATGAAAATCTAAAAGATTATATTGATTTTCCATATGTTATGATGAATGATGCCAATGCTGGTGGATATGCTGAACTTTGGCATGCAAAAATGGTAAAAAATATGATCTATCTTTCTCTCAGCAACAGTGTTGGTGGAGCTGTTCTGATGAACAACGAGATCTACTATGGTGACAGGATGCATGGTGGTGAGTTTGGTCACATGACATTGGAAATCAACGGAAAGCAGTGTTACTGCGGACGAAAAGGATGTGCAGATGTATATTGTAATGCACAGAATCTTTCAAACCTCACGGATGGTGATTTGGGTAAATTTTTCGAACTTGTTGATACAGGTGACAAAAAATACGTTGATGAATGGAACAAATATATGCAGTATCTTGCAGTGATGATTAACAATATATATAACATTCTTGACTGTGATGTGGTTCTGGGCGGTTATGTTGGTGGCTACATAGAAAAACATCTGGATGAATTAAGAAATCTTGTTTCTCAAAGATCTACATTTGCTACAGATGGAAGCTTTATCAAACCATGTTTCTTCAAACACGAGTCATCAGCTGTAGGTGCAGCACTGTATTTTGTAGATAAATTTATTGAAGAAATCTAAGGAGGTATAATTATGGAATGGGCAGATAATTTTACAGGATTACAGCATATTGGTATTCCAACTAATGACATGGATAAAACTGTTGAGTTTTATAAAAAAATTGGATTTGAGGTAGCACATGAAACAAAGGATGGAGATGTGAGAGTTGTATTTTTGAAGTTCAGGGATCTGATTTTGGAAACATATGAAAATAAAGAAGCAGCATTGTGTGACGGTGCAGTGGACCATATTGCATTTGATGTTGTTGATATTGAAGAAGCATATAAATTTATTACCGGACTGCAGATCAAGATTCTGACAGAAATCACCTTCCTTCCGTTCTGGGAAAAAGGAGTAAAATTTTTTATAGCGCAAGGACCAAATTTGGAAAGACTTGAATTTGCTCAGCACATAAAATAAAGTAATCATCAGCCCTGATAAAGATTGATATCAGGGCTGATTAAGGTTATAATTGAATTACAATTTGTATTGCATATTTATAACACAAGGAGGTATTTTTATGGACAAAAAGAAAGCAATAGCAGCTGGCCACATCTGTCTGGACATCACCCCGGCTTTTAAGAGTAAGGAAGAAAAATCTATCAAAGATCTTTTCAGACCGGGACAGTTGATCGCGATGGATGCGGCCAAAGTAAGCCTTGGCGGTTCAGTATCCAACACTGGAATCGGTATGAAACGTTTGGGTGCGGATGTGGAGCTGATGGGAATGGTCGGCAATGATGCATTCGGCCAGATGGTTCTCAATGAACTGGAGAAATATGATACTTCACCGGACAGTATGATTGTAAGAGATGGTGTTGGAACTTCATATTCAGTAATCCTTGCACCGGCAGGAATCGACAGAATATTCCTTCACTGTTCGGGAGCTAATGACACATTTACGTTGGATGACATCGATCTGGAGAAAGTAAAAGGTGCAAATCTGTTCCATTTTGGATATCCGTCACTGATGCGTATGATGTATATTGACGGTGGCAAAGAGCTGGTTCGTCTTCTGAAGGCTGTACATGAGCTGGGAGTTGCGGTGTCCGTAGATATGGCGATGTTTGAGGAAAGTACTGAGGCAGGAAGTCAGGACTGGAATGAACTTTTGAAATCTGTGATTCCATATATTGATTTCTTTGTACCAAGTATTGAAGAACTTTGCATTATGCTGGACCGTGAACGCTATCATGAGTGGAATGAAAGAGCACAAGGAGCTGACGTCACAAACTTCATTGATATTGAAAAAGACGTAAGGCCATTGGCAGATAAACTCCTTTCTTACGGAGCAAAAGTAATTCTTATCAAATGCGGTACACCGGGTATCTATTTCCGCACAGCAGACAAAGAGCAGATTCTGAAGATTGGTGGTGGAATCGGAGAAGAAATTGCAGATTCATGGTCTAATCAGGAAGCTTTCGAAAAGAGTTATCTGGTTGAAAAAGATAAAGTCGCTTCCGGAACAGGTGCAGGAGATACAACAATCGCAGCTTTCTTAAGTGCTATACTTGCAGGAAAAGACTGGCAGGATGCACTTCATCTTGCAACAGCTACCGGAGCACTCTGTGTACAGACTTACGATGCACTCAGTGGAATCATACCTCTTGAAGATGTGCAGAAAAAGATTGACGCCGGATGGGAGAAAAGAAAATAAATTTTTTTCAATTAATAGTTTTTTTGAAAAACTTTTAATTGAATTTATCTACAATTGTTATTATAATTAAAGGCAGAGATAAATTAATTTACAGGAGGAAACAAGATGTTAGTTAACATGAATGATGTGCTTTATCCGGCAAAAAAAGGCAAATACGCAGTAGGCCTTTTTAATGCAGTAAATCTGGAACTGGCACGTGGAATCATTGCAGCAGCAGAAAGTTCTCAGTCACCGGTCATCATGGGAACAGCGGAAGTACTTCTTCCATACGGACCACTGGAGGAGGTTTCCTATTACCTTATCCCTATGGCTAAGAAAGCAAATGTTCCGGTTGTTATCCATCTGGATCATGGTCTTAAGAAAGAAACCTGTCTGAAAGCACTGGAACTTGGATTCTCATCCATTATGTACGACTGCTCTACAGATTCTTATGAAGATAATGTAAGAAAAGTTAAAGAGATGGCAGACATCGCGCACTCTTATGGGGCAACCATTGAGGGTGAGCTTGGACATGTAGGAGATAACCCGGATTCTGCAGAGGGAAGCTCTCATATCAATCCGGCTGACTTCTATACAGATCCTAAAATGGCCAAAGACTTTGTTGACAAAACTGGTGTAGATGCTCTTGCAATCGCAGTAGGAACTGCTCACGGAGCATACAAACTTCCACCGAAACTTGATTTTGAACGTATTCATACAATTGCAAATACTGTAGATGTACCGCTTGTTCTTCATGGTGGATCCGGACTTACAGACAACGACTTCAAACGCGCAATTCAGGAAGGTATCAGTAAGATCAATATCTTCACAGATATCAACGTTGCAGCAGTAGAAGCTGAGTTCTGTAAATTCGAAACTATGAATAAAGGTATCATTGACCTGATCCCGGCAGCAGTAGAAGCTGTAAAACAGGAAACATTAAAGAAAATGATGCTTTTCTCCAGCAATGGAAAAGGCACATTAAACCAGCCATCCCAGGATGAGCTTGTAAAAGCTGTTGTTCAGGAAGTGCTCAGAGAACTTGGCAGGAAATAATTACATAATATAAAAAGGTGCGCCGTAAGGCGCACAACAAAAATACAGCAGGTGAATTGCTCACCTGCTGTATTTTTTAACTTTTTTGAGGGGGGAGATAGAGAGTGGTTATTCATCTATCCAAAATCTATTATAGGAAAGAAATATGTTCAAAGTGTGTACTAATTCTAAAAGAAATCTAAAAAGGGTAAAGAAAAATTAAAGAAAATCTATAATTTTCACAGCGTATTGTAGTTTCACAGAAAAAATGGTAGAGTGTAAACACCTGCTGAAAGTCAGCAGATAATATCACAGGGATTCCGGTTCCGGAAATCCATTTTCAAATGTCATTTCGACAACTATTCCAAAGAAGAAAACATAATAAGTTCAGAAAGGGGAGATGCCTATGCCCTGACAGATTTACATCCAGTTTACTTTGTTGAGAGAGGCTGCCGGAGAGGAAAAGGCAGCAAAGAGGAGTTCGCAGATGAATTTTAATATGAAAAACAGAATATGGAAAAATTTAAGTGCAATGAGTATGGCCTTTTTCATGACAGGAATGGTTCTTGGAGGATGCGGACAGACAACAGTTTATGCGGCAGAACTGGCGTATGAAAGTGTAGAATTTGAAGAGCATTCTGAAACAGAAGAGACAGGGATAGAAGAAGCCGGAATAGAAGAATCCGGAACAGATGAATCTGATCCGGATGAAATACAATCAGAAGAAAATGCAGAAGAAACTGAACCTGAAGAGACGGAAGATTCCGAAGAGAAGGATCAGGATAAGGCCAATCTGTCTGATGGTAAATCGGAAGAAGAGGATAAAGAAAACGAGAATAAAAAGAAAACACCGAACTTTACGGTTAGCGTAGTCACAGATGAAAGTACAGTAAAAGCAGGAAGCGACCTGGTATATACGGTGACTCTGGAAAATACAGGCGATGTAATGTTGAAAAACATACAGCTGCGGGCATTGTTTTCAAACCAGAATCTGCAGGGCGAGTGGTCCGGGGATAATTTAGAACAGCTGGATGTCGGGATAAG
>OGXL01001156.1_pt1 | contig 22495 bp, 26 predicted proteins | sample 1576311 | NCBI WGS metagenome assembly OGXL01 (sample SAMEA3541564, study PRJEB24748) | human gut metagenome | biome: human gut; feature: human-associated habitat; material: faeces | place: China | collected 2012 | reverse complement strand
CGGCCTGTGTGCCAATGAATATATTGACCGTGAACTGAACGCCAGCCTCTCCGGTGGTGAGATTAAACGGATTGAGATAGCCTCTGTTTTAGCACGCAATGCAAAGCTTTCTATTTTTGACGAGCCAGAGGCGGGAATTGACCTTTGGAGCTTCTCGCGTTTGGTAGAGGCCTTTCAGGACCTGCGCAGCCAGGGTCATGGAACTCTGCTCATTATTTCACATCAGGAGCGTATTCTGAGTATAGCGGACGAAATTGTAGTGGTGGCAAACGGCCGGGTCCGTGCCGCCGGCCCAAAGCATGAGATCCTGCCGACATTGCTTGCCGACGAAAGGTCGGCGCGCTGTCCGCTTGGCAAGGAGGGGGTATAAGGATGAATAAGATTACAGCGGAATTTCTGCGTGTTGTTTCGGATTTTAAGGGCTCGTTTCAGGGGGCGTTTAATATCCGTGAAAACGGGGAATGTGCGGGCCGCCGTTCCACTCCGAATATACGCATTGAGACAAAAGAAGGCAGACTCTTTTCCAAAACATTCCATAGAAACTTTAATCAATATCTTAACGATGCAAGGCTGAACTATGCATGCCAGCGTTTGGAAAATACGAGTGATTCTATTACAAAAATTTGTCTGGATAGTGGATTTGAAAGTCAGAGAACATTTAACCGAGTATTTAAAGAAAGATATAAAATATCACCAAGTGATTATCGAAGTACTTGTGTGAAAGAGATGTTGTCATAAAAGGTTCTGTTGATCGAAATATTTACTTTGATTTTACAGTGCTATGTATTTGATTTCATGTGTGGATGATATAATATAAAAATATTTGTTTGCCATAGGCGGAAACCCACTACCTTTAGGTGGTGGGAGGAGCCTTGTAAATCTTTAGTCGTTAACCCTGATTCTCAATATATTTTTGTATAGTGGCTGAAGATACTTCTCCAATGCTACAAACAAAATATCCGTCTGACCAAAATATCTTCTTCTTCCAATACTGTTTAGATAGAAGCGAACCATATTTGTGCCATAAATAATACGTTGTTTCTTGCTTTACAATTTTGACAATATCTGTTGTATCGTAACTTAATAAGAAATGTATATGATCTTTGTCGGTTTCTATAGCAATAATTTCGTAGCCATAAGCATTAGCAATATCGAAAATCTTTTGTTTAACATCATCAGCGATAGAATCTTTGAGTAATTGTTTACGATATTTGGTTACTGGAACTATATGTACTTTAAGGTTGTATTTCCGTCTGTTATGACGATTGTATCTATTATCCATAATTCACCTCAAAACATTGATTTTCACCAATTGTTATTATATAATATATTTAGTGAAATATCTACGAAAGGAGTACATCTATGGAACAGATAACTATTACAGCTAAAATTCAAATAGTCGCAACGGAAACGGATAAAGTTTTGCTTGATGAAACGATGTCTGTTTATCGTAATGCCTGCAATTATGTTTCAGACTATGTATTCCATACTCACGACTTAAAGCAGTTTTCACTTAATAAGGTTTTGTATTCTACTTTACGGGAAAAGTTTGGTCTTAAATCGCAAATGGCTCAGTCTGTTTTGAAGACCGTTATCGCCAGATATAAGACCATTCTGGAGAATCAAAACGAATGGATCAAACCCTCGTTCAAAAAGCCTCAGTATGATCTGGTCTGGAACAGAGATTATTCCTTAACACAAAACCGCTTTTCAATCAATACGCTGAATGGTCGTGTGAAGTTATCTTATTTTGCAGATGGAATGTCTAAGTATTTCGACCATACGATCTATAAGTTTGGTACAGCTAAGCTTGTAAATAAGCATGGTAAGTATTATCTTCACATACCAGTAACCTATGATGTCGAAGAAAGTAATATTTCTGACATCTGTAATGTTGTGGGCATAGATAGAGGTATTAACTTTGTTGTTGCCACTTATGACAGCAAACACAAGTCTGGATTTGTTAGCGGTAAGGCTATAAAGCAAAAACGTGCTAATTATTCCAAACTTCGTAAAGAACTCCAAATGCGACGGACAGCATCTTCAAGACGAAGGATAAAAGCTATTGGTGGGCGAGAAAACCGTTGGATGCGGGATATTAACCATCAGGTGTCAAAGGCACTCGTTAAAAATAACCCAAAGCACACTCTCTTTGTATTGGAAGATCTGTCAGGTATTCGTAATGCTGCAGAACGTGTTAAAACAAAAGAACGTTATGTTTCTGTATCATGGTCTTTCTATGACCTTGAACAAAAACTAATCTACAAAGCAAAACAGAATCAGTCTTCTGTTATTAAGGTAGACCCTCGCTATACAAGTCAGTGCTGCCCTTGTTGTGGGCACGTTGAAAAGTCTAACCGCAATAAGAAGATACACCTGTTTACTTGTAAAAACTGTGGTTACAAATCTAATGATGACCGCATTGGAGCTATGAATCTGTATCGTATGGGAATAGACTATCTTGCAGATAGCCAAGTACCTGATACAGTTGTAACAGAGTAAACTCTGCTACAAAGGGTGCTGTCAACCACCCTATGATGTAACGCCACTTTAGATAGCAATATCTATCGGGGATTAAAGGTCGGAGGTGTAAGCCGTTAGTACGACTGGGCAGTTACAAGCCCATGACCTTTAGGTCGTGGGTAGTTGACAGGTTTGGATATTAATATCAGAGAGTGCGGATAAATCTACATCAAGAGCAATTGTAGTATGATGATGCCGGAAGATGATGAAATTCTCAAGAATGGTACTGTAGATTTTGTTTCCATCAGTTATTATTCCAGCAACTGCGTCAGTGTCACCCAAAAAGGGGAAATTACTGCGGCAAATGGAGGAGAAAATATTAAGAATCCATATCTTGAAACTTCTGCATGGGGATGGCAGATTGATGCTTTACTGGTACAAAAAAGTCATTGAATCCTGCGGAGAAAAATTATAAAAAGATTCAGACAGAAAGCCCTTTTGGAGAATAATATTTCTTCAAAAGGATTTTTGATATATATGGATAATTCCTGATGAAAATCTATGTTAAACCATGTATAATAGGATTTGTGGATAATAAAAAATAAAAATGGATGAGGAATGAAAATGGAGGGAAATTTAACAAAAGGTCCTATTTTAAAAACGCTGACGAAACTTGCGGTTCCGATCATGGCGTCATCGTTTCTGGGAACTTTGTACAACATCACGGACATGGCCTGGATTGGTCTGCTTGGTTCGAAGGCAGTTGCAGGTGTAGGTGTTGGAGGTATGTTTACCTGGCTTTCGCAGGGACTTGCAGCTATGGCTAGAATGGGTGGACAGGTACATGTGGCACAGTGTATCGGACGTGGAGACAGAGAAAGGGCACACGGATTTGCACAGGCGGCAGTACAGCTTGCTGCATTTATGGGAATGGCATATGCAATTCTTTCGCTGCTTTTTACCAGACAGATGGTAGGATTTTTTCAGCTTGCAGATGCACAGGCTCATGCGGCGGCAATGTCATATACGAGGATTGCCTGTGGGCTGATCGTATTTTCTTTTATGACGCTGACACTGACTGGACTTTATACGGCACAGGGAGATTCAAAGACACCTTTTATAGCGAATCTTGTCGGCCTGGCCACAAATATGGTTCTGGATCCTGTGTTGATTCTTGGAGTGGGAATGATTCCGAAGCTTGGTGTTGTCGGGGCTGCAACTGCGACAGTGACAGCACAGGCGATTGTTATGAGTATCATGATAGTCGGAATTGTCATACAAAAGAAAGAAAATGTACTAAAAGGAACCAGGCTTTTAGCAAAAATCCCGCGGGAATATCTGCAGGGAATCTGCAAGATCGGAATTCCGACAGCAATACAGGGAATGGCATATTGTGCAATCTCCATGGTGCTGACACGTATGATCTCCGGGTATGGTGCAGAAGCTGTTGCAACTCAGAGAGTCGGAGGTCAGATTGAATCGATATCATGGAATACTGCAGACGGTTTTGCAGCGGCATTAAATGCCTTTATCGCACAGAACTATGGTGCGGGCAAAAATGACCGTGTCAAAAAAGGATATAAGGCTTCTTTGTGGACGGTTGGTATCTGGGGACTGTTGATCTCAGCTGTATTTATATGTATTCCGGAACCGATTGCCAGAATCTTTTTTCATGAACCCAAAGCAATCGCAACATCAGTTGAATATCTGATCATCATAGGTTTCAGTGAAGCTTTTATGTGTGTGGAACTGACGACAGTCGGTGCATTATCAGGGCTCGGCAGAACCCGACTTTGCAGTATCATCAGTATAGCTTTTACCAGTGCAAGAATTCCGCTGTCGATCATTCTTGGAGGTATTATGGGTCTGGATGGAATATGGTGGGCTATTTCTTCAACCTCAATTGTAAAGGGAATTATTTTTACTTGTACATTTTTATGGATCACAAGAAAACGACCTTCGCAGACGTAATGTTTGCGGAGGTTTTTCTTTTCTCAAATTTTAAGGCATCGGGCTGTGCCCGGAAGGGCATGGCCTTTTTTTATACCCAAAAACAGGTTGCAGATTTGAAAAAGCTTCCTTTTTAATTATGAAAAAAAGGACCGGAGAAGTGAGATTGCCATCGGATCATAAGATGAAAAAATAAATTCTTAAAAAATAAATCATGATAATAATGTGATGATATCACAGAAAACAAATGAATTTCAGATTATAATAAAGCCATAAAAGAAAAAAAGGAGGACTGTAAAATGTCTGCTATTAATATCAATAAAAATAATTTTCAGAATGAAATAATGGATTCCGAGAAAACCGTTCTTTTAGACTTTTGGGCGCCTTGGTGTGCTCCTTGCCGTATGGTGGTTCCTATCATAGAGGAGATTGCAGGTGAACGCCCTGATATCAAAGTTGGAAAGATTAATGTGGATGAGCAGCCTGAACTGGCAAGTAAATTTGGTATTATGAGTATCCCAACTTTGGTGGTTATGAAGAATGGGAAGATTGTACAACAGGTTTCAGGTGTGAGACCTAAGAATGCAATTTTAGAAATGTTTCAATGAGGAAAGGTGGAAAAATAAGATGAAGGTAATAATCGTAGGCGGTGTAGCCGGAGGAGCTACAGCTGCAGCAAGGATACGCAGACTGGATGAACATGCAGAAATTACTGTGTTTGAAAGATCTGGATACATATCCTATGCGAATTGTGGGCTTCCATATTATATTGGAGACGTGATCACAGATCCGGAAGAACTTACATTACAGACACCAGAGAGTTTTTTTAAACGTTTCCATATCAACATGAAAATTCATCATGAAGTTATCTCCATACATCCGGATCGTAAAACTGTTTCAGTGAAAAATTTGGAGAATGGTGAAATAAATAATAATACGAAAGGATGTGTCAAGGCAATGGAGAAGTTACCGCAGCACATCCTTTTTGTGTTATTTTACAGAAAGACAGATTGTATTTTAAAGGAACAGATCGTGCAGTATTTCTTGATAAGAGAGAATTTACAGGACCAATCTACACACAAATTAAAGAAGCTGTAGATTTTGTATTGAGAAATATTCGACTCGGAGCAACGATTGATGGATTGGTGCGAAAAGAGAAATATGAGCTACCGCCGGAAGCAATCAGGGAAATTTTGTTTTTAGTTTGTATTCGATTGTCTGTGGTGGAAATGGGATTAAAAAGTAACACCTGAATTCTGTAAGGGGAAATGCTTGAGCGAGCATTATAAAGATACCTTTTTGGAGAATATTATGTTATAATCACTCAAGAGAGAGGTACGATAGATGAGTGGTAAGAAGAGAAATGCAATGTTGTTCGTTCTGCTGTTTACCTTGCTTCTGGGAGTAATCGTTCCGGTTCAGGCACAGTCGTACGGCGGGACAAAGACAATACGGGTGGCGTATCGTGAGGACGCAGACTTTATTAATAAAAGCAGCAGTGGAGTATACAAGGGATATGGAGTGGAATATCTGAATAAAATATCTCAGTATACCGGCTGGAGATATGAATATATCAATGAATCATGGGAAAATCAGCTGGCAGATCTGAAATCCGGAAAGGTAGACCTGATCTGCAATGCGCAGAAAACAGAGGCCAGGGAGGATTCCGTATTCTGATGGATGATTTTGGGAGTGGATATTCTTCCCTGAATATGCTGAAAGAAGCTCCTGTTGATGAGATCAAACTGGATATGCGTTTCTTAAGTGCAGCAGATCCTTATGGAAGAGCAGAAGAAATCCTGCACTTGATCATTACTATGGGAAATCATATGAAGCTTTCCATCATTGCTGAAGGTGTGGAGACCGAACAGCAGAAGGTAATGCTTCAGGGGTTCGGCTGTAACAAGGCTCAGGGATATTTCTATGCCAGACCTATGAGGGAAGCAGAATATACAGAATTGCTCAGAAAAGAAAAAGCAGAAAATTAGATGTACAGAAGGTTGAATAAAGGGCTGTCCGGGAATCATCAAAACCGGCAGCTCTTTGTCATCAGAAGACCAATCATATAAAAACTAATCATATAAACAAAAAAAGGAGAAAATTAAAAGATGTATTATGTACCAGACGGCACGAAAGAGTGCGGATATTATGAATGTAAAAAATGTGGCAACCGTTTTCTGTCTATGCAGACGATGAAGAGGATTCCATGCCCGGACTGTGAGGCTGAAATCGACTATGAGATCGGCCCGGACGAGTCACTGGAGGATGTACTGGATACAGCAGAACTGATTCAGAAGATTGAGGGTGAAGAAGAGGTAGAGAAGATGGACACACTTCTGAGCCTTGCTCTGACCGGCGGAGATTACAGCTGGATCTAGTACAGCGAATATTAAGTAACTGCTATAACCTGAGTCCATAACGAATCTTAAAAAATTTTTATAATCTTATTTATTGACAGAGGAAATTATCGGTGTTATTATGTTTATTATAAAACATACTAATTCGATAGGAATAATAGGTGTAAAGGAACTGACGATATGAAATATGACGTAGGTATCATTGGAAGCGGTCCGGCGGGTTTGAGTGCGGCAATCTATGCAAAGAGGGCTAATCTGTTAGCCGTAGTGATAGAAAAAGAATATGAAGGAACCGGGCAGATCGCAGAAAGCGGACAGGTAGATAACTATCCGGGATTTCCGGGCATCAGCGGTTATGATCTGGGTGAGAACTTCCGGGAACATGCAGTGAAGCTTGGGGTATCCTTCATGGAACAGGAAGTAACAGAGATAAAGAAAGAAGCTTCATCAGATTTTGAACTTGTATTTGCAGATGGTTCGCAGGTGGAAGCGAAAACCGTAATCTATGCGGCGGGAGCCACACCGCGAAGAGCGAATATTCCGGGAGAACAGGAATATGCAGGAAAGGGTGTCTCTTACTGTGCAATCTGTGACGGATCATTTTACAGAGGTAAATCAGTCGCAGTTCTTGGTGGTGGAGATACAGCACTTGATGATGCTGTTTACCTGGCAGATGTGGCAGAGAAAGTATATGTGATCCACAGGAGAAAGGAATTCCGAGGAGCCGCTGTTACAGTGGCGAAACTGAGAGAGAAGGAAAACGTTATCTTCGTACTGGAGCATCAGGTAAAAGAGATCATCGGAGAGCAGAAAGTAACCGGAGTAGTTCTGGAAGATGCAGCTGTGATAGATGTGAACGGTGTATTTGTTGCTTACGGAGCAGTACCACAGACAGATCTTCTGAAAAAATTTGCAGTACTGGATGATTCAGGTTATGTCAGAGCAGGGGAGACAGGAGAAACCGCTCTGGAAGGGCTGTATGTGGCAGGAGATGCAAGAACAAAGAAACTGCGTCAGGTGGTAACTGCGGTTTCGGATGGTGCCAATGCAGCAACCGCAGTGGCAGAATATCTGAAATAGAAGAAACTGAGAGAGTATTACGATAATTCAATCGGCTGTAAGGATACCGGACAGCCGCAGATCTGGAAAAATATTTGAAAAAACGCTCTAAAAACACAAAGGAGAGATAAAAATGGCACAGAAAGTAGATTATGCAGCCTTAAAAAAAGGCGGATATATGAGACAGAAACAGAAAGGTTACGGTTCCCTGAGACTGGCAGTGGTCGGTGGAAACCTGACTGCAGAGAATATTAAGACAATAGCAGAAGTAGCAGAAAAATACGGCCGCGGATATGTACATATGACTTCCCGCCAGGGCATTGAGATTCCCTTTATTAAAGTGGAAGAACTGGCAGAGGTAAAAGAAGCACTGGCAAAAGGCGGTGTGGGAACCGGTGTGTGCGGACCACGTGTACGTACAGTTACAGCCTGTCAGGGTTCAGAGGTCTGTCCAAGCGGATGTATCGACACCTACACACTGGCAAAAGAGCTTGATGAGAGATATTTCGGACGGGAACTCCCGCATAAATTCAAATTTGGTGTTACAGGATGCCAGAATAACTGCCTGAAAGCAGAAGAAAACGATGTTGGAATCAAAGGCGGCATGAACATCGAATATAAGGAAGACGACTGTATTTCCTGTGGTGTGTGTGTGAAAGCCTGCAGACAGGATGCACTGAAGATGGTGGACGGCAAAATAGAACTGGATGCGCAGAAATGTAATCATTGTGGCCGCTGTGTAAAGAGCTGCCCGGTGGATGCATGGAAAGGAACTCCGGGATATATCGTATCTTTTGGAGGAACCTTCGGAAATAATATCTATAAAGGAGAAGAACTGCTTCCTCTGATCCCGGATAAAGAAACACTGTTTCGTGTGACAGATGCGGCAATTAATTTCTTTGAAAAAAATGCAAATCCAAGTGAACGTTTCCGCAAAACATTGCAGCGTGTGGGAGAAGAAGATTTCCGCAGTCAGCTGAAAGATGCGTATGAAGGACAGTGAAAGGAGAACATAATGGCTGAATTAGATTTTGAAGTAACCGATGAGGTTGATATTACCGATAAAGTATGCCCCCTGACATTCGTGAAGGCAAAAGTAGCAATCGAAGAACTGGAGGATGGAGAGATTCTGGCTGTCCGCATGAACGATGGCGAACCAGTGCAGAATGTTCCGCGCAGCATGAAAGAAGAAGGGCATAAGGTACTGAAATTAACCGATAATGAGGATGGTACTTACACCATGTATGTAAGAAAGGTGGAAGACTGATGGCAGTACGGGTAAGCAAGACGGATTTTGAAGAGAAAGTCCTGAAGGAAAAACTTCCGGTTCTGGTGGATTTTTATTCAGATTCCTGCGTGGCGTGTAAAAAGCTGGCACCGGTTCTCGGAAATGCGGAAGACGATTATGAGGATAAGATTAAAGTATATAAAGTAAATACGAACTTTGATGTGGAGCTGGCAGAGCAGTATGAAGTGCAGACAAATCCGACGTTGATCCTTTTTAAAGACGGACAGGCGAAAGACCGGAAAACAGGAGCACTGAAACAGGTAGAGTTAAACAGCTGGATTGAAGGATTACTCTAAAAAGAGAGCAGGCATAAAGGAGAAAAATATGTTTATCACAGTAGCAGGAGAGAAAAAAGAAGTAAAAGACGGACTGACACTTCCGGAACTGATCGCACAGGAAAATGTAGAGATGCCGGAATATGTAACCGTTTCTATTAATGAAGAATTTGTTGCATCAGAGGATAAAGAGTCTACCGTATTAAAAGAGGGAGACAATGTAGAATTTCTTTATTTCATGGGAGGTGGATGCTAAATGGCAATGACAGATGAACAGATCGAGCGTTATTCCCGTCACATCATCTTAAAAGAAGTGGGTGCAAAGGGACAGAAGAAGCTCCTGAAAGGAAAAGTACTGATCATCGGTGCAGGCGGTCTTGGTGCACCTGCGGCAATGTATCTGGCAGCAGCAGGTGTGGGAACAATCGGTATTGTGGATGCGGACGAGGTAGATCTTTCCAATCTGCAGAGACAGATCATCCACAGCACAGCAGATATCGGAAAAGCAAAGGTAAAATCAGCAAAGGAAACCATGAATGCCATGAATCCGGATGTGGAAGTAAAAACTTACCGGATGTTCGTAGACGCATCCAACATCCGCGAACTGATTCGAGAATATGATTTTATTATTGACGGAACTGATAATTTCCCGGCAAAATTTCTGATCAATGATGCATGTGTACTGGAGAAAAAACCATTTTCCCATGCAGGTATCATTCGTTTTAAAGGTCAGCTGATGACCTATGTACCCGGGGAAGGTCCATGTTACCGCTGCGTATTCAAGAATCCGCCGCCCAAGGATGCAGTTCCTACCTGTAAGCAGGCAGGTGTCATCGGAGCAATGGGAGGTGTCATCGGTTCCTTGCAGGCAATGGAAGCAATCAAGTATCTGATCGGTGTAGGTGATCTTCTGACAGGATATCTTCTGACTTTTGATGCGCTGACAATGGAATTCCATAAGGTTAAACTGCCGAAGGATACTCATGACTGTGCAGTATGCGGAGATCATCCGACAATCCTGGAACCGATCGACTATGAGCAGGAGGTCTGTGAGGAAACAGCAGGCCGATTTGCCACAAGAGATGAGCAGTAAATACAAGAAAAACCTGATGCAAAACAGGAGAAAAGTATGGCTATAATAAGAATGAGAGATCATCTCTATGATGAGATCGTTAATTATGCAAAAGAGCATCTTCCGGAGGAAGCCTGCGGGCTTTTTGCCGGAGTGGAAAACGGGGAGGGAAGGGAAATCCGAAAGGTATATTTTCTGGAGAATAAAGATCATGCAGAAGATCACTTCACTCTGGATCCCAGAGACCAGATAAATGCGATCAGGGATATGCGTGCCAATGGATTGAAACCGCTGGGAAACTGGCATTCCCATCCGTCTTCTCCATCCCGTCCGTCAGTGGAGGATATCCGTCTTGCTTTTGATTCAAAGGCAAGTTATCTGATCCTGTCACTGATGGCGGACTATCCGGTATTGAACAGCTTTCATATTGAAGGTGGGGAATGGACAAAAGAGGATCTGAGGATTTATTCAGAGGAATATTATTTTTAAAGATTTACAGACAGGATAATAGAGGCAGAAATGTTTGAAGCAGGATTATTTGTGGAAACATTTCTGCCTCTGTTTATGCTGTCAGCATATAAAAATTCTGTACATTGTAAAAGTATAGAGCAGTCCTCGTAAATAATGCATCTTAATCCAGTCCATCAGAGCGCGAAATTTCCATAATAAAGTCGTGGCAAAATCATGTCAACTGCAGAATAAGACTTGAAAGATTATGCAAAATAATGTAAACTCAAAGAGTTAAGATACGTAGACATTATGTCTGCCTGTAACGTTTAAGTATAGTATATTCCCATAATGGCTGGACGGTTGCAGATAACAGATCGGTTACTATAATAATTTGAGCATCTCCGGTTCGGATATCCGGAGGTGCTTTGCTTTGGAAATTGTGTGTGAGGAGTACAAAAGAAGTATGAGAAAAGATTCTGACAATGCAAAACTGTTGGAACCGGGGGAAATACCGTCCAAAAGAAAAATCCTGGTCGTAGAAGATAATGAATTAAACAGAGATATCCTCTCTTCTTTTCTGGAAGAGAAATTTGATGTTTTTTTCGCAGAAAACGGGGAAGAAGGACTGGAACTTCTTTCCGAGCATTACAGAGAATTATCAGTAGTGCTGTTGGATATCTGTATGCCTGTGTGTGATGGATTTGAATTCCTCAGACGCAGAAACACAGATAAATTTCTGTCAACCATACCGGTTATCGTTATGACCGGAAGTAATTCAAAAGATGTAGAACTTCAATGCCTGGATCTTGGTGCAGTTGATTTTATTCCGAAGCCCTATAACTTTAAACTTGTAATGGGCAGGATCAACAGTGTGATCAAGCTGAGGGAGTCCGTAATGGCACTGACTGCAGTAGAACATGATGAGCTCACCGGAGTTTATACCAGACAGGCGTTTTTCTATCATGCAAAATCTTTTCTGAAAACCAGACCGGGGGAGAAATTTCATCTTGTAATTGCTGACATCAGGGATTTCAAACTGATCAATAGCAGTTACGGGGAGAAAGTAGGAGATGAAATCCTCTGCTATCTGGCAGGAACTTATACAAAAATGCTGAAAACAGGTTTGGTTTCCAGATATGGGAGTGACCAGTTCGTATGTATGACGTGTGATGACTGTGATCTGTCTTTGGAAACAGTGACAAAGATAGAAGAAGAAATCGCAGAGCATGCACCTGTTCCCAATCTTATGGTCAAATATGGAGTTTATCAGGATATTGATAAATCTTTACCTGTTTCTGTAATCTGTGACAGAGGATTTATGGCGATCAGAAGTATCCGCGATAACTATGAGTGTAACATTGCTTATTATACAGAGAAAATGAAACAGAAGCAGATGCAGGACCGTTTGTTGGAGAACAGATTTGAATCTGCGATTAAAAATAAAGAATTTGTGGCATATTTCCAGCCGAAATATGATGTAAAAACAGAGAGGATCACAGGAGCGGAATCACTGGTGCGATGGATCAACCCGGATGGTTCCATGGTAATGCCCGGAGATTTCATCCCGCTATATGAAAAGGACGGACTGATCGTGAAGCTGGATGAATACATATTCCGGTATGTCTGCGAATTTCAGCGTGAACTGATGAAGAAGGGGCAGGAGCTGATTCCGATTTCTGTAAATCTGTCGCGTACAAGCATCCATCATTCCGATATTGTTGAACGTTATATGAAGATTGTAGAGGAGAATGGGATCCCGTTTTCCTGTGTGCCTGTTGAACTGACGGAAACAGCTACTCTGAATAATGTTATGATCAGAGATTTTACAGAGAAACTGGTAAATGCAGGATTTGCACTGCACATGGATGATTTTGGTTCAGGATATTCTTCACTGATCACATTGAGTGAATTACCGTTTAATACACTGAAGATTGATAAGAGTCTGATTGACTGTATTCACCAGCAGAAGGGAAGAATGGTCGTGCAGCAGGTGATCATCCTGGCACATGGACTTGGCATGAAGGTGGTTGCAGAAGGTGTGGAGACTGCAGATCAGGTTGAACTTCTGAAGGAGATGGAATGTGACAATATTCAAGGATTCTATTATTCCAGACCATTGCCGAAAGCAGAGTTTGTTAAGAAGTCAGAAGAGAATTAGAAAAGAAAACAGAAAAATCATCATAAGGAACTTCCTGATAATATTTATCGGAGTTCTGTATGATGATTTTGTTATGTTATAGGAAATTACTCCGTAATGTTCCTATAACATAACAAAGCCCTGCAAGCAGGATTCTTTCTTGTAGCACTCCTCCTGAATGTATTATTGAAGAGGAGTGCTATAGTTTGAAACCGCTTTTTGCGGTTGGATCTTGGCTTGTGTATTTTTTGCTTTCTGATGAAATCAGATGTTTAACAGGTCACTGTATACTTTCAGTGCTCCGTCAGTGTCATGTGCAAGAACACGTTTTGCAAGGACTTTACCAAGCTGAACACCTTCCTGGTCGAAGCTGTTTAAGTTCCATACGAATCCCTGGAACATGATCTTGTTCTCGAAGTGAGCAAGTAATGCACCCAGAGATGCAGGTGTAAGTTCTTCACCTGTGATGATGCTGGAAGGACGTCCGCCCTTGAAGTTCTTGTTCAGGTTCTCATCCTCTTTACCGCATGCAAATGCTACGATCTGAGCAGCAACGTTTGCACAGAGTTTCTGCTGGCTTGTGCTGTTCTCGATATCTACGTCTACACCAAGCTGGCTCTTCTTAAAGCCGATGAACTGAAGCGGAACGATGTCAGTTCCCTGATGTAATAACTGATAGAAGGAATGCTGTCCGTTTGTACCTGGTTCACCGAAGATAACAGGTCCTGTTACATAGTCTACAGGTTCACCGAAACGGTTTACGGATTTACCATTGGATTCCATATCACACTGCTGTAAGTGTGCAGGGAAACGGCTTAATGCCTGAGAGTATGGGAGAACTGCTGTAGCAGGATATCCCTGTACGTTTCTCTCATAAACACCGATCAGTGCATCCAGCATATCCGGGTTCTCAAGGATATTTTTATTTGTAGCAAGCTTGTCCTCGGCAGCAGCTCCATCGAGGATCTGTGCAAATACTTCAGGACCGAAAGCAAGAGAAAGGATCGCACCGCCTACACCGGAAACGGAAGAGTAACGTCCGCCGATATAGTCATCCATAAAGATTGCTGTAAGATAATCTTCGCTCTTTGCCAGAGGTGATGTCTCGCTTGTTACGGCAAGCATATGTTTGGATGGGTTTAATCCTGCTTTAACCAGAGCATTCTTTACGAAGGCTTCATTTGTCAGTGTTTCAAGAGTTGTACCGGATTTGGACACAACGATGAACAGAGCATGAGCAAGGTCTACGGAAGCAAGAACAGCAGCTGCGTCATCAGGATCTACGTTGCTGATAAATTTAGCTTCCATCTTGGATGTGTTGTTTGCTTTAGCCCAATTCTCAAGAGCAATATATAATGCACGAGGACCTAAATCACTTCCACCGATACCGATCTGTACAACAGTTGTGAATTTCTCGCCGTTTTCGTTAGTAATCTCACCTGCGTGAACTTTATTTGCGAAGTCTGCGGCTTTCTTCTGCTGTGCAACGTAGAATTCACGTTTGTTGACACCATCAACTACTACGTCTTTGCCAAGCTGTGTACGTGCAAGGTGATGAAGAACCATACGTTTCTCTCCTGTGTTGATCACAGCACCGTTGTATAATTCCTGGAATTTGTCAATAAGCTCAGCCTCATCTGCCAGTTTTGCAAGTGCATCCAGAACTGTCTCATCAACCTGTTTTGCAGCGTAGTTGTAAGTTAAGCCGGCTGCCATCGGTGTGCTGTATTTCTTTACACGTTCAGCACCTTTCTCGCCTGCCATGGCATCTGCAATATTTACATGACCTTTCAGTTCGGCAAGCTTGCTGTAGGAAGCAAGAGTGTCGAGATTTTTCCATGTTGCCATAATAATATTCCTCCTTTAAGTGACTGCAGCTGTATGGCCGCAGTTATTAACTATAATTATACTGAATAATTGTTCTAATTTCAATGCACGAATGTATGGGATTCAGAGATATTTCGGCACTGCTGCGCAAAAATTTTGTGAATATTTCTCTGGCTCGCTTTCGTTACTGTTCACACACCACTGTCCCGCGAGGTGTTTTGGCATGAATATGCCAAAATCCCGAGACATACAAGCCAAAATTCCATTGCCGCAGGCAATCTGGAATGAATTTTGGCTACGTTACTGTGAACAGTAACCCGCTTTCCTGACAGCACAACTGTAAAATCAGTATATATTTGCAATAAGACCGGCAAAATGATATTATGTATAAAGTTACAGGCAGACAGCAATTTTACAGGGAGATAATCAAAAATGGAATTTTGGGATATTTATGATGAAAATAAGAAACCGACAGGACGCACAATGAAAAGAAATGACTGGTGTCTGAAGGACGGGGAGTATCACCTGACCGTACTTGGTGTCGTCGGCAGACCAGATGGTACATTCCTGATCACCAAACGTGTGATGACCAAGGCATGGGCTCCCGGCTGGTGGGAAGTATCAGGGGGTGCAGCCCAGGCAGGTGAGGAATCCTGCGAGGCTGTCCTTCGTGAAGTAAAAGAAGAAACAGGACTGGATGTACGAAATGCGGAAGGCGGATATCTGTTTACTTATAAGAGAGAGAATCCGGGTGAGGGAGATAACTACTTCGTGGATGTGTACCGTTTTGTCATGGATATTGATGAGAGTGACCTGCACCTGCAGACAGAGGAAACAGACGGATATATGTTTGCCACTGTTGATGAGATCAAAGCCTTTGCAGCAGAAGGGAAATTCCTGCATTATGACAGTATAAAAAAGGCGTTTGAGATGTAAGGTATGGGTATAACAGAGTAACAATAGTAATGGAAGCACAAAATAAAAACCATCATACAGGAATGATTTGACCTGTATGGTGGCTTTTTTGGCAATTGCAGAAAGCCTTTTTCAGACACGCTCTAAGATTATTTCATGGCGTTTCTGATTGCGGCCAGCAGTTCGTCATATTCTTCGTATGCCGGGATCTCCGGATAATCTGTCTTGATCTTGTCTGTACTGCGGAAGAGAAATCCTGCCTTGCTTGCCTGGATCATACCCAGGTCATTGTAGGAATCACCGCTTGCAATGGTATCGAATCCGATAGACTGTAAAGCTTTTACAGTAGTTAACTTGGATTGTTCCACTCTCATCTTAAAGCCTGTGATCTCACCGTTGTCTGCAACTTCAAGAGTGTTGCAGAATAAGGTAGGTCTGCCAAGCTTCTCCATGAGCGGTGCTGCAAACTGTGTGAAAGTATCGCTGATCAGAATTACCTGAGAGAAAGAACGAAGTTCATCAAGGAATTCCTTTGCGCCCGGAAGCGGATCAATTTTTGCGATCACATCCTGAATCTCTTTCAGTCCGAGACCATGCTCTTTCAGAATACCAAGTCTCCAGTTCATCAGCTTATCATAGTCCGGTTCATCACGTGTGGTTTTCTTCAGCTCCGGGATTCCGCTTGCTTCTGCAAATGCGATCCAGATTTCAGGTACCAGTACGCCCTCTACGTCAAGACATGTAATATACATAATAGAAATCCTCCTTTGTGTAAAACCTCTTTATTTTTGAAAATCCTTTAATGCTTTATTTAGTGAAATCATTCTAACATATTCTGAGAGTCCTTGCAAATTTAATTTTTGGTTACTGTTCATTGGTAATATTCCGCGAGGTGTTTTTTGTGAGCGAAGGTCACCTACAGAACCTGCCACTGGCAGCTTCTTACGGATGCTTGGCAACAGAAAACCCGAGATATACTGCGCGAATTTATGCGATTAGCATAAATTAAGTTTGCGAAGCAAACGATACTCCTTGGGCATTGCACAAGGAGGTTCATATTTCCTGCATTGCGAAGCGTGTTACTGAGAACGGAGTGAACAGTAACAATTTTTGAGTAGTTCAAAAGGAGAAATAAAAACGAGTATTGACATAAAAAAACTAAAGCCATATAATAGTTAGGCAACTAATGGATAGCAACCTAACTATTATATGGCTTTGCAATAGTATGGGTACTGATTTTAGGAGGTGCGGCGAGATAGACGAGGAAATGAAACAGAAGCTGAATGAGATGCATGTAGGCAGGCTGATACATATTTTATCCCATACAATGAAACGGCATAATCCGGCAGAGGTGATGGAGAATGACGATCTGACGACCATGCAGAAACATGTGCTGAAATTTATCCTTCTGGAAACCATGCACAGAGATCTCTATCAGAAAGATATTGAAGAGGAATTCCAGATCAGGAAACCTACAGTGACAGGAATCCTGAAGCTGATGGAGAAGAACGGTTACATTTACAGAGAGAGTGCGAAACAGGATGCACGCCTGAAACAGATCATTCCCACAGAGAAAGCAGAGAAGATCCGTCCTGCAATCTTAAAGAGTATTGAAGAAGGCGAAGCCAAAATGCTCCGGGGAATTCCGAAGGAGGATGTGGAACTGTGCAAACAGGTTCTCTGGCAGATGTATGAAAACCGGAAAAAATCCTGCGATAGCAGGAATGATTTTTAACAGGAATAACGAGACATAAGGAGGACATTGACGAAGATGAATAAAAAACTTTTACGTTCAGTCCGGGAATACAAGAAGCAGTCTGTACTGGCTCCGGTCCTTGTAATCCTGGAAGTACTGATGGAAGTTCTGATTCCTCTGGAGATGGCGAAGATTATCGACGTAGGTATTGCAAACGGAGATATGAACTATATCATCCAGCGTGGAGTCATCCTTGTTGCAATGGCAATGCTTTCCCTGTTCTTCGGCGTACAGGCCGGAAATATGGCGGCAGTTGCAGCAGCAGGATATGCGAAGAATTTACGACACGATATTTTTTATAAGGTGCAGGATTTTTCCTTTAAAAATATCGACCACTTTTCAACATCAGGTCTGGTCACACGACTGACCACTGATATCACAAATGTACAGCAGGCATACATGATGAGTATCCGCCTTCTTGCCAGGGCACCGTTTATGATCATCCTGTCATGGATTATGACACTGACGATCAACAAACCGATCGCAATGCTTTTCCTGATAGTTGTTCCTGTCCTTGGCGGTACACTGATCTTTATTGCGAAAAAGGCACATCCGCATTTCATCAAGGTCTTTGATGAATATGACAACCTGAACAATTCCGTTCAGGAGAATGTAAATGCCTCACGTGTAGTTAAGGCTTTCGTAAGAGAGGACTATGAGATTGAGAAATTCCATGGAATTTCCAGATATGTTTATGATCTGTTTACTAAAGCAGAGAAAATTGTTGCATGGAACTCACCGGTTATGATGTTTGCCATATATACTGTAATCATTATCATTGTTGCGATTGGCGGAAGAGGAATTGTTCTCGGCGGCATGGAGACCGGTGAGCTGACAAGTATCATTGTCTATGCACTTCAGATTCTCATGTCCCTGAACATGGTAACCTTCGTGTTTGTTATGATCATGATAGCAGAAGCATCCACAGACCGTATTGTAGGGGTTCTGGATGAAGTTCCTGAAATGCAGGATAAAGCTGATGCAGTGAAAAATGTGGCAGATGGTTCCATTGACTTTAATCATGTAGATTTCAGCTATGCAGGAGAGGGAGGAAATCTTTCCCTGAAGGATGTAAATCTTCATATTAAATCCGGTCAGACAGTAGGTATCATCGGCGGAACCGGAAGTGCAAAGTCTACCCTGGTGCAGCTGATCCCCAGACTCTATGATGTCACAAAGGGTAATGTCCAGGTGGGAGGCGTGGATGTACGCAACTACAATCTGGAAGTACTTCGTGACCAGGTTTCCATGGTACTTCAAAAAAATGTGCTGTTCTCAGGAAGCATCTATGACAATATTCGCTGGGGTGATGAACATGCCAGTGAGGAAGAAGTTCGGAGGGTCTGTAAGCTGGCCCAGGCAGATGGATTCGTCAGTGAGTTCCCGGATGGCTACGATACAATGATTGTTCAGGGTGGTAACAACGTATCCGGCGGTCAGAAGCAGCGTCTGTGTATTGCAAGGGCTCTTCTCAAGAAACCGAAGATCCTGATCCTGGATGACTCTACCAGTGCAGTAGATACAAGAACAGATGCCCTGATACGTAAGGCTTTCCGCGAGGAGATCCCGAACACAACAAAGATTATTATCGCACAGCGAGTTTCTTCTATTGAAGATGCAGATCAGATCATCGTACTGGATGACGGTAAGATCGCAGGTGTGGGTACTTCAGAAGAACTGCTGAAGACAAATGATATTTACAGAGAAGTATATGAATCACAGGTCAAAGGAGGCGGAGACGATGAATAAGAAGAAAAAATTAGATCAGAACACCATCCAAACTGCCAAAAGACTTCTGAAATATATGACAGGAACCCATAAGATACAGTTTATCATCGTATTTATCTGCATCTTTATCAGTTCCGCAGCAAGTATTGCAGTATCCCTGTCCCTGAAATTTCTGCTGGATGATTTTATCATTCCGCTGATCGGACAGACAGATCCGAACTTTGCAGAACTCTATAAGGCACTTGCAGTCCTTGGCTGTATTTTTGCACTTGGTGTGATTGCCACATTTATTTATACCCGAATGATGGTTTATATCGGTCAGGGTGTGCTTAAAAGTGTCCGTGATGATATGTTCGAGCATATGCAGACTCTTCCAATCCGCTATTTCGACCAGAATACAAACGGATCTGTCATGAGCCTCTATACTAACGATACAGATACCCTGCGACAGATGATCAGTCAGGCGATCCCACAGGCACTGATGGCACTGTTTACGATCGTGGTTACCTTTATTTCCATGTTACTGTTAAGTCCGTTGCTTACGATTCTGGCAGTTGTGATCATCTTTATCATGCTGAAGGTTACCAATAAGATTGGTTCCAACAGTGGCAAATATTTCATCCGTCAGCAGGTATCTCTGGCAGATGTGACCGGTTTCGTGGAAGAACGAATGAATGGTCAGCGTGTGGTAAAAGTTTTCAACCACGAAGATAAATCAAAAGAAGAATTCGATAAACTCAATGAAGCACTTTTCGAGAGCTCCGCAAATGCCAATAAATACGGAAATATGATGGGACCGGTGATCGGTAACATCGGTAACCTGCAGTTCGTACTGACAGCAGTACTTGGGGGACTTCTCTCTGTAACAGGTGTGGGCGGCATCACCCTCGGTGTTATAGCTTCCTATTTACAGTTCACCAAGAGCTTTACCCAGCCATTCATGCAGGTGGCACAGCAGTTCAACGCCATCATTATGGCACTTGCAGGTGCAGAACGTATCTTCAGGCTCATTGACGAGAAGCCGGAAGAGGATGAAGGTTACGTAGAACTTGTTAATGCAAGAAAGGATGCCAGCGGCAATATCACAGAATGCAAAGAGAGAACAGGTATGTGGGCATGGAAGCATCCACATTCTGCAGATGGCTCCGTTACTTATACAGAACTGACTGGAGATGTCCGCTTTGAAGACGTTACATTCGGATATAACCCGGACAAAGTTATTTTGAAAGACATCAGTCTTTTCGCCAAGCCGGGACAGAAACTTGCTTTCGTAGGTTCCACAGGTGCAGGAAAGACAACTATCACAAATCTGATCAACCGTTTCTACGATATTCAGGAAGGTAAGATCCGTTACGATGGAATCAATATTACCAAGATTAAGAAGGATGACCTGAGACGTTCTCTGGGAATCGTACTTCAGGATACTCACCTGTTTACAGGAACTATTAAAGAAAACATCCGCTACGGTAAACTGGATGCCACAGATGAGGAAGTATACGAGGCAGCAAGACTGGCTCATGCAGACCAGTTTATCAAAATGCTTCCAAAAGGTTACGATACCATGTTAAGCGGAGACGGTGAGGAACTGTCCCAGGGACAGCGCCAGCTTCTCTCCATTGCAAGAGCAGCAGTAGCCAATCCGCCTGTACTGATCCTGGATGAAGCAACCTCAAGTATTGATACCCGTACAGAGAGTATTGTACAAAAAGGTATGGATAACCTGATGAAAGGCCGTACTGTATTTGTAATCGCCCATCGACTTTCAACCATCAGAAACAGCGATGCCATCATTGTACTGGATCATGGAAAGATCATTGAAAGAGGCGACCATGAAGACCTCATTAAGTTAAAAGGAACTTATTATCAGCTTTATACCGGTAAGCTGGAATTGTCATAAGGAACGATCAGAAAGACTGCAATTATTTCAGAACATGAATAATTGTGGTCTTTCTTTGCGGGCGTTGCGTTTTCTGCGTTATAATGCTATGATCGTACAGGTATGTGGATCACAGATGATGAAGTTCCGGTTTACGGATAAAAAAGAAAAATTATGCAGCAGCAAGGGAGAGATATACGATGGTAAAGATAGATCTGATCACTGGTTTTCTTGGTTCAGGGAAGACGACGTTTATCAGGAAGTATGCGCAGTATCTGATGGATGCTGGTAATAATATTGGGATTCTGGAGAATGATTACGGGGCTGTGAATGTGGATATGATGTTGCTTCAGGATCTGATGGGAGAGAACTGTGAGCTGGAGATGATCTCAGGAGGGTGTGATAAGGACTGCCACAGGAGGAGATTTAAGACGAAACTGATTGCTATGGGTATGTGCGGTTATGACCGTGTGATCGTGGAGCCGTCTGGGATTTTTGATGTGGATGAGTTCTTTGATATTCTTCATGAGGAGCCGTTAAACCGTTGGTATCAGATTGGGAATGTGGTTGCAATTGTGGATTCTAAGCTGGAGCGCGATCTGTCAGAGGAGGCGGATTTCATTCTGGCTTCTGAGGTGGCAGATGCCGGATGCATTGTGATGAGCAAGAGCCAGGACGCATCACCCGAGGAAATCCAGGGTACGATTGAGCATGTGAATCAGGCGTTGGAGAAGGTTCATTGCAGCAGGAGATTTCATTGTGAAATGAATGGTGTGGATACTGCTGATGTTATCCACAAGAATTGGGATGAGATGTCGAAAGAGGACTTTGACCGGATTGCATCCTGTGGATATGTGATGGCAAGCTACCGGAAACCGGAGTTTGAGGCAGAGGATGCCTTTACTTCTCTGTACTTTATGAATGTGAAGATGACTGAGAAGGAGCTTCGGGAAGCGGCTGAGAAGATTCTGTCTGATTCTGAATGTGGGCGTGTGTTCCGGATGAAGGGATTTATGAGAGTAGACAGTGACAGCGAAGACGGTTCTGGACTATCTGCATGGGCAGAGTGCGATAGACGGCAGTGGATTGAATTAAATGCTACGAAGAATGAAATTACAATCCGACCGCTTCATGTAGGACAGGAGGTCCTGATCGTGATTGGAGAAAAACTGCATGAGGAGAAAATTAAATCCTATCTGAAAATCTGAGATTTGAACGCAGGTCGCGAAGTGACTGCGTTCATGAGCAAGTAGCGAAGCGGATTGCGAATGTCGCTACTGTTCACTCCGTTCTCAGTAACGTAGCCAAAATTCATTCCAGATTGCCTGCGGCAATGGAATTT
>OGXL01001155.1_pt1 | contig 22514 bp, 17 predicted proteins | sample 1576311 | NCBI WGS metagenome assembly OGXL01 (sample SAMEA3541564, study PRJEB24748) | human gut metagenome | biome: human gut; feature: human-associated habitat; material: faeces | place: China | collected 2012 | reverse complement strand
GTAGAGGTTCATGGTGGTGGGCGCATTGTAGAGCATCGCCAGCAGATACTGCTTCCTGTTCCGCACCGGGGCGGTGTTTTCTGCCAGCGAATCCAGCACGAAACGGATGTGGTCGGCGTTCAGTTTCATAAACCGGCTGCGTACCACCTCGGCAGGCTTGTCATCTCCGGCGATCCGCAATATCTTGCGTTTGGTAGAACAGGTGTCCACAAGCAGGTCTACGATCTGGTAGATAGTGTCCTCCTCGTCCGGGCAGAGCCGGAGAAGCAGCTCGACCTCCAACGTCTGATAAAAATAATCCTCAAGCTGTTCCCGGATGCCCCCGGAATAGAGAAGGTCAGGATCGTTCCACTCTGTCTTATTCTTATCAGTCTTATTTGCTTGCGGTTTTGGCTGTTCCAGAGTTGCGCTTTCGGCAGCACCAGAATTGCTGTTTGGGCAATTCTGCACTTGCGCTTTTGGCAAGCCAGAGGAAAAGTCCTTGACGTAGATCAGGCTGGGTCTGCCCAGACCACGGCGCTTGCGCTCGATGAGGTCAATGTCCTCCAACTCCCGGAACAGCTTGACCGCCTTGTGCTCGGCGCAACAGAGGGATTCCTGCACTTCCCGGACGGTGTAGATGATATACACCCGCCCCTGCTCGTCCAGCCAGCCGTTCTTGACCGACAGGCTCATGCGGTCCAGCAGGATGCCGTATAGTGTCCGGGCATCGGTGGAGAGCTGCCGGAAACGGCGGTCTTGGAACAACGCTTTCGGGATGCGGAAGTAGGAGAACAATTCGCCCGACTGACCATAGAAATAGTCCAGCGTCATTTGGTGTGTCCTCGGATTTTCAACTGTGAGTGCTTGTTCATGTGGAAAACCTCCTCCCTGATTTCTGCAAAAGAAAAAGCCCACCTTCAATTTTGAAAGTGAGCTATGTAAAAGCAAAACGGTAACAGTAAGTGTCGAGTTTCGTACCCAAAAATTCTTGGGTACGGTTCTGGGTACAAAGAGCCGTTTTAGAGACAAAAAGATACCAAAAGTTACGTCAAAGTACACAAAGACACTTTTATGAAATTATCAGATAGTCACAAGATTTCACAAGAAAAACGGGATTTCAAAATTAGCGACGTTCTCATAACCGCTTGGTCGCGGGTTCAAGTCCTGCCTGGCCCATAACAAAAAGAACCCCGGCTTAGGCTGGGGTTCTTTTTGTTATTGATGAAATGATATGCTTATCTTATCACTTTCCGCAGCGTCCCAAACAGCCGCTCCACATCAACAGGCTTTGCCAGATGGGCGTCCATGCCGACGGAGAGGGCTTTCTGGCGGTCTTCGTCGAAGGCGTTGGCCGTCATGGCGATGATGGGGATAGTGCGGCGGCCATCCGACAAATTGCGGATGAGCTTCGTCGCCTGATAGCCGTCCATGTTGGGCATCTGGATGTCCATGAGGATGGCATCATAATAGCCCGCCGGGTGGGCTTTGAGTGCCTCGATGCAGAGTTCACCGTCGGCAGTGCGCTCCACGGTAAGGCCGCTCTCTTCCAGAATGGTCACGACGATCTCTGCGTTGAGGTCGTTGTCCTCGGCCAGCAGGATGCGGCAGCCCCTGAGCTGGGCCGCGTCGCCCTCTGCATCCTGCTCTTCTACGCTCTTCTGGACCTCATCCGCCAGTGGGAACCCGAGGGTGATGGTCACAGTGGTTCCTGCGCCCAGCTTGCTCTGCACGTCGATGCTGCCGTGCATCCACTCCACGAGAGCCTTCACGATGGGCAGGCCCAGGCCGGTGCCGATGACTTTGCTCTCGGTGCTGGTATGCTCACGGGTGAACTCCTCGAAGATATGGGGCAGATACTCCTCGCTCATGCCGATGCCGTCGTCCTGAACAGTAAAGGTATAGCGGCCCGTCTTCGGCTTCTCAGCCGGCAGTTCTTTCACCGACACCGCAATATGTCCGCCCTCGGGCGTATACTTGATGGCGTTGCTGATGACATTCAGCAATATCTCCCGCACTTTGGTGCGGTCGCTCACAATATAGGGATGTTCGACATCAGTATGGTAGGTGCAGGTCAGCTTTTTCTGCTGGACAGAGGGCTCAAATACGTCTGAGAGCGTCTGCATCAGCGCGCACAGGTCGCCGGGTTCTTCTTTCAGCACAGCCTTGCCGCTCTCGATGCGGGCCATTTCTAGCACATAGTTGATGAGCGAGAGCAGAAATGCGCTGGACGAGCGTATCTTCTCGGTGTAATCCAGCACCTTGTCCTTCTCGTCGATGTGCTTTTCCAGAAGCTCCGAAAAGCCGATGATGGCGTTCATCGGGGTGCGGATGTCATGGCTCATATTGAACAGGAAGCGGGTCTTTGCCTCGTTGGCTGCCCGGGCCTCCTGTACAGACTTTTCAAGGGCCGCTTCGTGCTGCAGGTCCTTCTGGTGCCGGTTCATGAGCTCCCAGCAGGCATAGGCTGCCATCATGCCAATGATGGTGGCGATGACGATGCCCAGCAAGAGCTGCTGGTCCGAGAACCACCCGGCCTTCGGGATGATCTCAAAATACCAGGTATCGTTGGGGACGCTGCACGCAACTTCCAGCGCATTGCCGGAGAAATCCTCTTCGCTCTCCGCGATGACGATCTTTTCGCCGGTATAGGGGTCTTTTTTCCAGATTTGATACCGGTAGCCCGCATCCTCCATCTTGTCCAGCTCGACCTCCTCAATGAAGTTGTCCCACTGTAAAACAAGGATGGAGAAGCCCCAGAACGAGCGCTCCCCCTTTTCACTATAGGTATAGATGGGGTCAAACAGCAGCGCGCCCGTTCCGCCCTGCACCAGCTCGAAGGGACCTGCGATGGTGTACATCCCGCTGTTCTTGGCAAGGTTTGCTTCCTTTTTGCGGGCGGGGTTATACAGCACATCGAGCCCGATGGCCGCCTCATTGCCCGCTACCGGGTACACCTGGGAGACGACGCCGTCTTTCGCCAGCTCGTGGGTCTTGATGACGCTGCTGCCATCCTGCATATTGCTGGATATAACTGCAAACTCCTCTTCACGGAGCACATGGCCCGACTCGATATATTTTTTGAAGAAGTCCGATTCTGCCAGATAGCGGTTCAGCTGGGAAGACACACGGCTGATGGTGGACTCGGCCGCATAGACAGCCCGCAGCCGCTCGTCTTTTTCCTGATCGAGTGAGAGCAGCCGGAGCGAAAACAGCGCCACCACAAATGTGAGCAGGAAGACCACTGCGGGCAGGATGACGTCCCTGCGGGCAAATTTTTTGAGTGCCATTGCTCGTTTCCTCCTGTTCCGGCATTTCCGTTTTATACCATTATAAGAAATCCGGGTGCAAAAGTAAATCATCCGCCCCGAAAATCCACAAAAGTGCATTTCAGGTGCTAATATCCTAATTACACGACTTGCTTTTGAAATCGCATAAAAATCTACAAATGTTTTCATTGCGACTTCATGAGTGTTTTCAGTAAAGGATATATGCCCGACTTTTCCATCTAATACTATTACAGGTAAGACTTTCACACGTTCAAGAAAGACTTTACTATCCGAAAAGACCACAATCTGCTTATTTTTATTTTGGTCTATAATCAGCCTAATGCCTTTTAGGCAACGTTGTATTAAATTCTCTCGCTTATCTTCTGTTAGGCTATTAAACTGATCTTTCTCGAAATTTTCTAAAGCATTTACAAATCGTAAATGAACAGCGACATAACCAGAACTATCTAAACTGCAACAATTCAAACATTCATTCAATGCTTGAGAAGGCTTGAATAATTCCAAAAATAAATTTCTCCATACAGATTCAGCATCTAAGACATGATTTGAAGATATAATATCATATCCTATATAACAATAAACATGATACTGCTTAATAGTTTTACTCAGTCTAGGTATTTTTCCACTACCATTATACGGTATAAGCCGAACATTCTGCAAGCTATAACTTAATTCGGACTGATTAGCTATCCAATTATACTTATTCACAGACAAATATTCTTCCAATTTAAATGGATGGTTAAAAATCACTTTAAAATCAAACCCGTTTATTTTAGCCACATAAAACAATCCAACAATTGCCTTAAAACGATCGACTAATCCTGGATGTTTGATATTTGGATCTATAATAAAATAAAGAGTATTACCCGATACTTCACGATCTTTTTTAAAAGAATACAACTGCCAATAATAGTGTAAATTTCTAAAATAATACCGTAGGCTATTAACTGTTGTCTGAAAATATTTACGATAATATCGACTACCTCTAAGAATATATTTTATTTTTTCCAACTGCGCGAACGGTGTGCCGCTAGAAAGCGGTCAGATTTCCAAGCAAAATCTGCCGCCGGATGGCCGCAACGCTATCCCTGCCGCCCGGAACTGGTATCTGTTTGAACTTTCGGACGATGACCGTAAGGCCATCCAACAGGAAAGCGTAAAGATCCTCGAAAACATCCCGCAGGCGGGCATCGGCAGACGGCGCATCTGGGAGCCGGAAACGCTGCCGAAGGATATTCGTCTCATCAACAGCCACTATGACGACCTCTATCGCATTCCCGATGGCGGAGTTGTACAGGTGGATTACCCGGATGGGCGCAGCTTTACGGCACGGCTGGAACATCTGGATGATTATCACTTTGACATGGGCGGTCTGGGCAATGTGTTCCACATCTGCCAGTTTGCCGAGGTCATGGAACGAAACCATGCAGACTTCTACCCCGAAATTCAGACACAGGACGAGCAGGCTGCATGGGAACTGGGCGGCAAAGGCTACCTTGCCATACAGTCCTGTGAGGATGGATGGGACTACACCCTCTATCACAGCGATTATTCTGTGATGGACGGCGGGCAGCTGGGTGCCCCGGAACTGACCATTCAGGAAGCCCGTGAGCAGATTCTGGAAACTCACCACATGGAAAAGGGGCGGCGTGTGCTGAAGGACTATGACCTCATCATGGACAAAGTTGCGGAAGCCGATGAACTGAATCTTTCTGGCAAGCCCTCCACCCTCGAAAAGTTGGCGGCACTGGCAAAGTGCGATGCCCCGGAGTGCAATCCTACCGTCTGCCGGAAAGTGAGGGCTGAACATGAACTTTAACCATGAGGAACTGATGCTGATGATGCTCTACAACACCGGCACCCGGCTGGGGCTTATCCACGAGTTGCGGCTCATGCAGTGCTACCTGATGCCCGATGAAACCGCCCTGCGGGAGTTGTCGGAGGGCGTTATCGAGAAGCTGAAACTGCTGACCGACGCAGAGTTTGCCGAACTGGAATTTCCGCTCGACTGAATTTTGCCGCCTGCGGGCGGCATACATACTCTCTTTTACAATGCCATTTGGTGTGGTATACTGAACTCGACAACTCGGAATTTGAAAGGAGCGTTTTCAATGGCAAGCAAGAAAGTCGAAATGTATGCTAAAAAACGATATGAATTAGATGAAATCAAAAATAAAATCAAAGAAGAATTTGATAAACGTAAGTTCTCCGATGTGGAATTCAAAGACGAAATTATACGTGAATTGGGAGACACCAAAACACTACTATTAATTTTTGAAAACTGGTTTTTACGAACAGGAAGTTATGCCAGTTTAGTAATTATGTTATCCGAGTATCAGGGGTATCAGAGTGCAGATATTATTGCCACTGGTGGTAAAGAAGCATTCTTTTCTTTTGGTGCAGAAGGTGACTTTGCAAAGTTTGGAGAAGATGCTTTGAAGAATTTAGGCTTTCAAGGAAAAGTTAGATAAATTCCAGTTTATCACAAAGAATCCAGATATGAAACGAGCAGAGCCTCTACCTTTCGGTGGAGGCTCTGCTCGTTTCATATCTGCGGTTTTGCTCAGGAAATGGCGTCCACGTCCCACTTCATCTGGACGGCGTCGGCGCCTTCCAGTGCGATGTGGAGCGCACCGGCGTTGTCGATGGCCTGCTCCGGCGTCCGTGCGCCGCACAGAACGTGCAGGCCGGGGATCATCCGGGCCGTCAGGGCGATGACCAGCTGCGCCTTGGTGCAGTGGTACTTCTCGCAGAGGTCAGACCAGCTGTCCAGCAGCCGGATGGCCTGCATCCGACGGGCGGGCTGGAAGCAGGGGTTCGTGTTTCGGGTGCTGCCCTCGGGGTAGGTGGTGTCCATGGTCACCTTGCCGGTGAGCAGGCCCTGCTCCAAGGGAGAATAAGCCTGAATGGACACGCCCAGCTCCTTGCAGGTGGGCAGCAGCTGCTTTTCGATGCGGCGGGTCAGCAGGCTGTACTTTTCCTGAATGACATCCAGCTGGCCGTATTTGCAGTAGCCGCGGATGAACTCAGCGGTGGTGTTGGACGCGCCGATGGCACAAATTTTGCCCTGCTCCTTGAGCTTCATCATGGCCTCAACGGTCTCTTCCAGCGGGAAGATGGAAAGGTCCGGCGTCTGCCAGTGGGTGTAGAGCACGTCCAGATGGTCGGTGCCGAGACGGCGCAGGCTGTCTTCCACATCCTCGATGATGCTCTTGGCCGACAGGTCGCGGTAGGTCTGCACGCCGTCCACTACCTTGTGGAGAACGGGGCTTTCGTGCCGCCACTCGAGGCCGCACTTGGTGGAGAGGATGACCTTGTCCCGGTCGATGTGGCGCAAAGCCTCGCCCACCACCTCTTCGCTGTGGTAAAGGCCGTAGATGGGGGCGGTGTCTATCCAGGTGATGCCCTGCTCTACGGCAGTCTCGATGGCTTTTACCGACAGGGCGTCGTCGTTGTCGCCCCACCAGCTGCCGCCGCCGATGGCCCAGGTGCCAAGCCCCAGAAATGGTGCGGAGAGGCCGCTTTTGCCAATGTTACGTTTTTCCATAAATCGTTACCTTCTTTTCCGGCAGCGCCCCGCGAAGGGGGGTGTTGTCGCTGACTGGTACATATTGTTGTATTTTAGATTTATTCCAAAAAGAGCTGCCATGCAGGTCTTCTGCACAGCAGCTCTTGGGAACCTGTAACTTAAATATTGCCAAATTCGCTCAGCTTTAACGTCTCATTGTGCGTTTCAGCCCAGCGGATAGCCCAATCGGAGGTGAACAGGAGCAGGCGGTTGCCCTTCATGTCCTCGACGGCCTTGGTGTCGCTGGTGAGGTCGAGGTCACGCAGGACGTAAGTGTCGGGGTCGTTCTGGATCCAGCGCAGCTGCTCGAAGGGGAGCTGCTGCATCCGGATCTCGACGTTGTACTCGGTGTTCAGACGGTACTCCAGCACTTCCAGCTGCAGCACGCCGACGACGCCGACCACGACTTCTTCCATACCGCCGCCCACTTCGCGGAAGATCTGGATAGCGCCCTCCTGAGCGATCTGCTCCATGCCTTTCACGAACTGCTTGCGCTTCATGGTGTCCTTCTGCTCGATGCGGGCAAAGTGCTCGGGGGAGAAGGTGGGGATGCCGGCGAACTCAACCTTTTTCTTGCCGGTACACAGGGTGTCGCCGATGGAGAAGATGCCCGGGTCGAACAGGCCGATGATGTCGCCTGCGTAGGCTTCATCGACGATGGCGCGGTCCTGCGCCATCAGCTGGGTGCCGGTGGCCAGCTTGATGTTCTTGCCCTCCTGCACGTGGTAGGCTTCCATGCCGCGCTCAAACTTGCCCGAGCAGATGCGCATGAAGGCGATACGGTCGCGGTGGGCCTTGTTCATATTGGCCTGAATTTTGAAGATGAAGGCAGAGAACTCATCGCGGCAGGGGTCAACGGTCTCGCCGGTCAGGCTGTCCACGCGGGCCAGCGGGGTGGGGGTGAGGCGGAGGAAGTTCTCGAGGAAGGGCTCGACGCCGAAGTTGGTCAGCGCAGAGCCGAAGAACACGGGGCTCAGCTCGCCGCGCAGCACGCGGTCGAGGTCAAATTCCTCGGCAGCACCGTCCAGAAGCTCGATCTCATCCACCAGCTGCTGGTGCAGGTAGGGGGTCAGCAGTTCGTCCAGTGCGGCATCGCCCAGCTCGGCCTCGGTCTCTTCGACTTTCTTGACACCGTTGGCGCGGCCGTCGCTGGAGAAAGCAAGCACTTTGCGGGTGTTGCGGTCGAACACGCCCTTGAACTCCTTGCCGCAGCCGATGGGCCAGTTCATGGGGTAGGTCTTGATGCCCAGGATCTCCTCGATGTTCTCCATCAGCTCAAAGGGGTCGCGGGCTTCGCGGTCCATCTTGTTGATGAAGGTAAAGATGGGGATGTGGCGCAGGGTGCACACCTTGAACAGCTTGATGGTCTGGGCCTCGACGCCCTTTGCGGCGTCGATGACCATGACAGCCGAGTCGGCTGCCATCAGGGTGCGGTAGGTATCCTCCGAGAAGTCCTGATGGCCCGGGGTGTCCAGAATGTTCACGCACTTGCCTGCGTAGTTGAACTGCAGCACAGAGGAAGTGACGGAGATGCCGCGCTGCTTCTCGATGTCCATCCAGTCGGACACGGCGTGCTTTGCGCTCTGCTTGCCCTTGACAGAGCCTGCCTGATTGATGGCTCCACCGTACAGCAGCAGCTTTTCGGTCAGCGTCGTTTTGCCGGCGTCGGGGTGGCTGATGATAGCAAACGTCCGGCGGCGCTCGATTTCTTCACGATTTGTCATAAAAGTTTCGTTCTCCTGAGATGCGGCCCCGCGAAGGGCCGGGTGGATGTATCAGCAAACAATAGGGTCTGTTTACATGGGAAACTCTCCTATAAAATTACATACAACGCTTATTTTAACAGAAAATCCACATGGATGCAAGAGTTTTTGCTATTTTTTCAGAATAAGGCAGGGCAGGGGCGCGGTGTCGGCCCAGTTGGCAAAATCGCACACCAGTACGGTATATTTTTCCAGCGGGAGAGCCCGCAGCCAGCCGAGGATGCTCTGCTTTTCGTCTGTGCCGATAACGCGGCCGCTGTAGAGGATGGCGCTGAGCACGCCACCGGTGCGCAGCGCCGCGAGGGCGGCTTCCAGCGCAGGGATGCTGCTGTCTGCTGTGGAGAAGACGCTGTGGTCGGCCCCGGGCAGCCAGCCGAAGTTGAACATCACGATGTCCGCCGTGCCGGGCCGGACATACTGTAAGAGGTTTGCGTGACTGTCGCAGATAAGATCTGCCGTAAGGCCCTGCTTTTCGAGCCGGGCGCGGGTGGAAGTGATGGCCTCGGACTGGATGTCGAAGCCCAGCACCCGGCCTTCCGGGCTGACAAGGCGGCAGAGGAACGCCGTGTCGCCGCCGTTGCCGCAGGTGGCGTCGATGCAGAGCTTCGGGTGGGGGAGATGGGCGGCAAGATAGTCCTGCACGAAGCGCACCGCCGTCAAATCGGGGGTGCGGCGGCGGACGAGCCGCCCATCCTCAGGCGCAAAGCCGAATTTCTGCCAGAACAGCCCTTCGCCCTCGTCGGCGGGCAGGGGCGCGGTGAACACCGTCGCAGCCTCCCGGTCATAACCGCCGAACCGGCGCAATATCTCTTTTAACAGGTAGGAGCCGTAGCCTTTCCGCCGCCACTGGGACAGGACGGACAGGGCCGTGATGCCCGCGCCTTTTGGGGTGGGCGTGACGTCGCACTGGCCGATGATGTCGGCCTCTTTATAAAGGGCAAAACCGCTTTCGGTCACAGAAAGTTTCATGGAAGTCTCCTTAGACCTTGGAAGCTGTTTCCATAACCATTGCACACCGTCTGAACGGCTTTTTTGACCGCATTCTGCGTTGCTTTCCCTTGCAATCCGTCAGGATTGCTGCGGAAAATCGCCTTGCCTGCGGGCAAAAAATCTCGTTTATCCGGCGCACTCTGGCTATGGAAACAACTTCTGATTTCACACATTCTTCACTGGGGAAACGATTGATTTTCACAATTAGCAGATAGAATAAAACCGTGCCGGAGAGGAGCGGAAAAGCTCTTCCCCTGACCATATCCCTTAGAAAGGAAGTAATCACGATGGATGAAAACAAATGGGAATATGATTATTCCTCTTCCAATAATCCTGCCGGTGATACCGGCTACCCCAATGTGGGGTCCAGCGGCATGAACACCGCAAACACTGCTTCTACCTTCAGCGAGAACACCCAGCCTTCCGGCGGCGCAACGCCGCCCCCCGCAGGCCCGCAGAACACAGCCCCTGCCGCGCCGAAAAAGCCCAGGAAGAACGCAGGCAAGGCTGTAAAGAGCATCGTCGCTCTGGTGCTGGCCGCAGCCATGGGCTTTATGGGCGGCTTTGTGGGCGCACGCTTCGGCGGCAATAACAAAGTCATCATCCAGCAGGTGGAGCGGTCTAGCAGCTCTTCGGCAGACTCTGAGAGCGCCGCCGAAGGCACGACTGTTTCCAGCGGCATGACCACCGCACAGGTGGCCAAGACCGTCAGCCCCAGCGTCGTGGTCATCACCACCGAGCAGGTGGTCTACTCCCAGTGGTCCTGGTACGGCCAGAGCCAGGTGGAGAGCGGCGCCGGCAGCGGCGTCATCATCAGCTCGGATGGCTACATCCTCACCTGTGACCATGTCGTGAGCGGCGCGTCCAACATCACCGTCACCATCGGCGACAAGGACTACCCTGCCACCGTCGTGGGCGAGGATTCCACCAGCGACATCGCCGTCATCAAGATCGATGCCGACGGCCTGACCCCCGCCATCGTGGGCGACAGCGACAAGCTGGCCGTGGGCGACAACGTGCTGGCCGTGGGCAACCCGCTGGGTGAGCTGGGCGGCACCGTCACCAGCGGCATCGTCAGCGCCCTGAACCGCAGTGTTTCCATCCAGAGTTCCAGCTCTGTCAACACCATGTCCCTCATTCAGATGGATGCTTCTGTCAGCCCCGGCAACTCCGGCGGCGGCCTGTTCAACATGAACGGTGAGCTGATCGGCATCGTCAACGCAAAGTCTTCCAGCTCTGACGCTGAGGGTCTGGGCTTCGCCATCCCCATCAACGACGCCATCAAGGTGGCGCAGGACCTGCTGGAGAACGGTTACGTCACGGGCCGTCCCTACATGGGCATCACCTATCTGGCTGTCACCGACGCACAGACGGCGGCACAGCTGGGCGTCAACGCCTACGGCATCTACGTCGTGGACGTCGTGTCCGGCGGCCCAGCCGATAAGGCTGGCCTCAAGGCCGGCGACCGCATCGTCAGCATCGACAACACTGAGGTGGCCCAGAAGACCGACCTTGGCACCCTGATGCAGGAGCACTCCGCCGGGGACACGCTGTCCATCACCATCGCCCGCGACGGCCAGATGCAGACCGTCAGCCTGACGCTGGGCGAAAAGAACGCCTCCAACAGCGGCAATGGCACCAGCGGCGCATCCCGTCAGGAGAAGTCTGCCGAGTCTGCACCCCAGCAGGACCCGCAGGGCTAAAAGTTAAGACATCCCCCAGAAGTTCCTTTCTTCTTGTTGGGCGGCTCGTCGCGTGATGCGGCGGGCCGCTTTTTGTTATACCTGGCCGAAAATCGTTGCACTGTATGGCAGCAGTGTCACTTCGCCGCCGCAGACCCGGCTGGAGCCTTTCCAGAGCGCAGACGATACGCCGTCGCTCAGCAATTTCCACTGGCCGTCGGGCAGGTGGACCCGCTTTTCTTCTTCCGTGGGATTGTAAAAGACGCAGAGCGCCCGCCATGCCGCGCCGTCGCCGGGTGCGGCAGGCAAAGTCCAGCCCACGAGGGGCTGTTCCAGCGAGAAAAACTTGATAGCCGCCGGGCTGGCCGCGTCCGAGGCGCTCAGGCGGGGGAACTGTGCCCGCAGGCCCAGCAGACCCCGGTAATAGTCCACCAGTCCGTGGAACTGCGCGGCCCGCTTCCAGTCCAGACGGTTGAGGGAGGGCGAAGAGCGGAAGCTGTTGCCCTGACCTTTTTTGGTGCGGGCGAACTCCTCGCCGGCCTGCATGAAGGGCATCCCCATGCAGGTGAGATAGATGCCCGCCGCCAGCCGGTTCTGGGCCAGCGCCGCCGAGTCGGCGGCAGTGTACTCGGGACGGGCGTACCGGACGAGCATCAGCTTGTCCCAGAGAGTGAAATTGTCGTGGGCAGAGACATAGCTGACGATCTGGGAGGGCGAATGAGCGGGCAGTTTGTCGCTGCGGCACCACGCGGCCACGGCCCCGCCGATGTCCCAGAAGCTGCCCGGTCTGCCCTCGACGTAACCCGGCTCCCGGGCGTCAAAACAGCCTCCCTTGATGACGTCGCGGGTGTTGTCGCAGAAGACGCCGATGCGCTCGGACAGCATGGCGAGGTTCGCCTTGTTGGCCTCGTACCGGTGGAGCTGGCTCCCGCCGCCCTGCCACGGCTCACCGTACATCAGGATGCTTCTGCCGCCCGGCAGAGCGTCCAGCGCGGCCCGCAGTTCGTTCATGGTGTCCACGTCATAGAGGCCCATGAGGTCGAAGCGGAAGCCGTCGATGTGATATTCCTGCGCCCAGTAGAGCACCGAGTCGATGAGGTATTTCCGGGCCATGGGCCGCTCGCTGGCAAACTCGTTGCCGCAGCCGCTGCCGTTGGAGAAGCTGCCGTCCGGGTTCTGCCGGAAAAAATAATAAGGCACCGTGCTGTTCAGCGGGTTCTCGTTGCGGTACATATGATTGTACACCACGTCCATGATGACACCGATGCCCGCCGCGTGGAGGGCGGCTATCATCTCCTTACACTCCCGCACCCGGACTTCGCCTTTCGCGGGGTCGGTGGAGTAGCTGCCCTCGGGGACGTTGTAGTTGGTGGGGTCGTAGCCCCAGTTGTACTGCCGGGTGAGGGGGCGGCTCTCGTCCACACTGCCGAAGTCGAAGATGGGCATCAACTGCACATAGCCCACTCCCAGCCGCTTGAGGTAATCGAGGCAGGTGGGGAAGGTGCCGGCGGAAGAAAGGGTGGTCCCCTTCTGGGTAAAGGCCATGAATTTGCCCCGCCATGCATTCCGAACGCCGCAGGCCGGGTCTTGCGAGAAGTCACGGACGCTGACCTCCCACACCGTCCGGCGGGAGGCCGGGACGATGACCCGGTGGTCGTGGTTCCAGTCGGGAGGGTCGATGCGGGGCGCGTCTAAGATCATGCTCCGCAGGCCGTTGACGCCTGCCGTCCGGGCGTAGGGGTCGCCCGTCTCGTATGCTGTGCCGTCCACCTCGACGGTAAAGGTATAGTAATGTCCGTGCTGGTCGCCGGGCAGATAGACTGACCAGACGCCCTGCCCGTGCTGTTCCAGCGGCAGGGTCCCCATGCAGGCCCCGCCGTCGCCCCGGCGGTAGAGGTTGACTGATACCTTCTGCGCCGTGGGCGCCCAGAGCCGGAGCCGGGTGCCGGAGGGGTTATATTCCGGCCCCAGAGGGCCGCTGTAGTTTGTCTGCCGTGCAAAGGCGCTGCTCTCGAACAGCGTTTTCCACTCTGCGGGCGTTTTCATTTCGTTCCATTCCCTTCGCATATCAAATCAATATAAAATTAGTGTACCCGCCTGCCCGTGGATTTTCAAGACTTTTCTTGCAAAAGGGGGCAAAGTACACTATACTGGAAAAAACGCAGGACGGAGGCAGGCAGATGGCATACACCGACGATTGGGAGAACTTGATGAACGGAGTGTTCGGCCCGGGAGGAAAACTGCGCTTTGATACGCAGAAAACGCAGCCGGAAAAGCCCGGTCTGCCCGATATGAACGCAGCCCTGCTGGAGCAGCAGAAAAAGCTGGACGAAATGCTGAAAAAACAGAACGCCGAGCTGCGCAGAGACGCCACACAGGAGGCGCTGGCCCAGAGCCGGAAGATGCTCGAGGATATGGAGGCCGACGGCCTGCTGGCCAAAGGCACCACTGAAGTCAGACAGGAGCATCTGGGCAGCTTCGAAGGGCTGGCCGCTGAGGTGAAAAAGACAGTGCTGGGGCAGGACGCCTTCGTGGACGGCGTCGTGCGGGCCATGCGCCGGCCTTTCGTGCTGGGGACGGAGGCCCCCACGGCCCGGAACGTCATCCTGCTCTGCGGTGCGCCCGGCACGGGGCGGCATTTCGCTCTGACAGAGACGGCCCGCTGCATGGCCGTCCGGGGTCTTTTGCAGAGCGATAAGCTGGCCGTTATGGATCTGGCGCTTTACCCCAACTCGGGGGCTGAAAAGCTCTTTTTGCAGGATCTGTACGCCGCCCTCCATGCGCCGGGCGAGATCCTGGTCTTTGAGCACTACGAGAGCTGCTACCCGGGCTTTTTGAAGACGCTGGCAGACCTCGCCGTCAAGGGCAGTGCGCCCCTGTCCAGCCGGTATCTTGTCAACAAGGAGGGCATCCTCGTGGACGCCGGAACGGCGCTTGCCCCCGGGGCTGTGAGCCGCATCACCCCCTGCGGCAAGTACCTCGTCTTCTTCTCCCAGAAGGGCCGGGAGGCGCTGGCCGATAAGTTCGGTGCGGCCTTCGTCTCGGCGCTGGGCGATGTCTGTGAGACCAGCGCCTTTGCGCGGGAAGCCCTCGCCGCGCTGGCAGCCCAGCAGCTCAACGCGCTGGCTGCAAAAGTGAAGACCCGCCTCGGCCTGACCCTGTCGGCGGGCGCGGATGTGCGGGACTATGTGGCGGCCCAGTGCAGCCCGAAGCAGGGTGCGGCGGGGCTTTCGGCCTGCTGCGATAAGATATTCCGCGCTCTGAGCGAATACTGTCTGCAAACAGATGCCATGCTTACCGGAACGATTACACTGACTGCCCGGGAGGACGGCCTCGACTTTGCCCTCAACGACGCCGGACCCCAGAAGCTCTTCGACCTGCTGCCCGCCGCTTATACCGGCGCAGTGGAAGAAATCAGGAAAGAGCTGAACGACCTCGTGGGTCTTGCACCGGTGAAGGAATACGTCTTCGGTCTTGCCGATAACATTCAGGTGCAGCAGCGCCGTGCGGCGGCGGGCCTCAAGACCGCCAGCCTCTCGATGCACATGATCTTCACCGGCAACCCCGGCACCGGCAAGACCACCATCGCCCGGCTCGTGGCAAAGTACCTCAAGGCCATCGGCGCCCTCAAGGGCGGGCAGCTGGTGGAGGTGAGCCGGGGAGACCTCGTGGGCCGCTACACCGGCCACACCGCCCCCCTGACCAACAGCGTCATCCAAAGCGCGCTGGGCGGCGTCCTTTTCATCGACGAGGCCTACAGCCTCTACCGGGGCGAGCAGGACAGCTTCGGCCTCGAGGCCATCGACACGCTGGTGAAGGGGATGGAAGACCACCGCGACGAGCTGGTGGTCATCCTTGCGGGCTACACCAGGGAGATGGAGACGTTCCTGACCGCCAACAGCGGCCTTGCCAGCCGCTTCCCGAACAAGATAGAGTTCCCGGACTACACCGCCGATGAGCTGCTGGACATCACGAATGTGCTGGCGAGGGGCAAGGGCTACAGGCTGGCCGAGAGCTGCACGGAACCGCTGCGGGGCTACTACGAGCGCCGCCAGGCAGAGGATGCCCGCACGGCGGGCAACGGACGTCTCGCCCGCAACACGCTGGAAAAGGCCATCTTCAACCAGAGCCGCCGCCTCGTGGCAGAGCCTGCGGCGGAGCTGGATGTCATCCTGCCCAGTGATTTGGAATTTGAAGAATAAGCTGAACCAAAAGCCGGACACGAGAGTGTCCGGCTTTTTTGCGCTTTCTTGCGTCAAAACGGTTTCTTTTATTGACAAAACCCGCTGGGGGGGGGGTAAAATATGGAAAAACAGGGAAACCTGAAAAATTGGAGGAATTACAATGAAAATGGCAAAAAAGCTGGCTGCTGTTCTGCTGGCCGGTGTGCTGGCACTGTCCGTCCTGACGGCCTGTTCCGGTAGTGCGGGGCCGCTGACGAAGGATAATGTCACGGATTATATCATCGACTATTATAAGACGAATGGCTACCAAGCAGAAGAGGAACAGTCTATGGAGTCGGCGGCACAGGCTGTACTGGCTTATGTGAACTCTCAGATTGGCAAGAGTGAATATAACGGCATGGCGCTTCGAGAGGCATTCTCGGCTATTATCGAGGATGCGGACGAAGATACTCGAAAAGGGTGGATGAGTAGCGTCACGCTGAAGGATGGCTATTTCTACTGTGTCAGCTGTGCATCTGTGAATGAGACGTATCGAACCGACCTTTTCAATCAGGGCAAAACGGCTTTGATTGCAGCGGTATTATCGAGCGATCAGTGCGAGATTCGCAGCTATATTTGGGAACAGGCTCCGGAAAGATGGCCAAGCGATGCCGGTGTATGCGTCATTGAGGGGGTCATCGGCGGCAAAGAGTGCATGGTGTCGATGCTCCGGATGCCCAGCAGAGCTGCCGCTCATTATCCGAATAAGGGTGACGATAACACCTCTGGCGACCCCTCTTCTAACGCGACCACAAAATAACCCCCAAAAACAAGCACAGAGCCTCAGGTCAATGACCCGAGGCTCTGTTTTTTCATGTTACAGCTCTTCCATCCGCAGCAGGTAGTAAAGCACCTCGATAAGGACGTTCGGCGAGAGCAGCGATGCCGCATGGCTGCCCTCGATGAGCCGCTGTTCGCGGTTGGAAGCCGTCATCACATAGTCGGCCAGCTGGGCCAGCGGGCCGTGGCTGTCACAGGTGATGAGCAGCACCGGTACATCCCGCCCTTTGGCGGCAGCGGACACCTCTTCCAGCCTGGCGCTCTGCCCGGAGGCCGAGAGCACGATGAGGATGTCTTTGGGGGTCAGCGTCTGAGCAAAGGCAAGATTCTTCTCGTGGACTGCGCTGGAAACGCACCGCTTGCCCAGGTGGCTGAACCGGATGGAGGCATCGAAGGCCACCGGCAGGCCGCCGCCCTCAGAGACCACCTCCATGACCTCGCAGCTGCGCAGCAGAGAGAGGATCTGCCGCAGCTGGCGGGTATCAATGGCCTGAATGGTGGCCCGCAGCTCCTCTTCGCGGTTTGCCAGAATGTTCAGAAGTGCCTGATGCAGCTCGTCCTGCCCTTCGTCCCGCATACGCTGGGCTTCCTGCTGCTCCATGGCGTCCCGTGCCAGCGCCAGCTGGAATTTGCGGTAGTTCTCGAATCCCAGTTTGTGGCACAGCCGGGTGATGGTGGCCTCGGACGAACAGCTCAGCCGGGCCAGTTCTGCTGACGTACACATCGACGCCCGCTTTACATCTGCAAGGATGCAGTCCGCAATGCGCCTCTCGGCGCTGTAAAGCTGGATGCCGGAACATAGCAGCGTTACTACGCTTCCGGGGGCTTCGCACATAAGTGATCCCTCCTCGCATTATGCGCAAGACACAATTTCTTCTTGAGTTCTACTTAAGATTGTAGCAGTTTTAACGAAGAAAATCAATTCAAATTTCCATAAATTTTCAGGGTTGACGGAAATTGACTTTTTCTGCCGATTTTTGTATCCTGCACGGTTTTTCCGCAGGAAGCGCAAAAAATGCCCCTCCGCGGAGTGCGGAGAGGCATCGGAAACCAAATATTCAGCGCAGCTTAGTGCAGAAAGGCGTTTCAGCAGCCTTCCTTCTCAGCCAGCTTGCGGCCCATCAGCACGCCCATGACGGAGGCCATCATCAGGCCGCGGGTCCAGCCGGAAGAGTCGCCGAGGCAGTGCAGGCCCTTGATGTTGGTGTCGAGGTTCGAGTCCATTTTGACCTTGTTGGAGTAGAACTTCAGCTCAGGGCTGTACAGCAGGGTCTCGTTGGCGGCGAAGCCGGGGACGACCATGTCCAGCATCTTGATAAACTCGATGTGGAGGGAAAGGGGGCGTGTTCAAAATGCTGGAAGGAATAAGGATGATCGTTCTATTGGTCAGTTTGTTTTTATGTGCATGGATCGATTGGAAAACAGAGCGGGTGAGTGTGCCGCTCCTTCTGCTGGGAGGAATGACAGCCGTATTATTGCATTTGTTTGCACAGGAAGAATCCGTTTTTTATTTAATGACGGGAATGTCTGTTGGTATCGTATTATTACTTTACAGTCTGGTTACACATGAAAGTATCGGATATGGAGATGGATGCTTATTTGTGATGACAGGTTTATTTCTGGGATTTTGGGAGAACCTTGTGCTGCTTTTGCTGGCATCTGTTTTAGCAGGAATCGGCGCGGCAGTGTTGCTTTTTTTTAGAAAAAAGAAGAAAAACGAAAGAATACCATTTGTACCATTTGTATTTACGGCGTATGTTTTATTGTTACTTTGATGGAAGGAGCGGGTTATGCGGGGAAGTTTTTCAATAGAGGCATCATTGATCGTGCCACTTGTGCTTGCGGTCATGGTACTTGCGCTGAGAACCGGAATCGATTGCTACGAAGAGACAAAGGCGCAAGTGGCAAAACTGGGAACAAGAGTATCATTTGATATTGTGGATACGATGTATCTGCTGGATGAGATCACAGATATTGGAGATTTATTTCATGGAGATTGAATATAAAAGGGAACTGACAAAAAGTTATATGTGCATCAAAACGGATCAGGATTTTCTTCCTTTTGAAAAAGAAATATTAACAAGAAACAGTATATCAGGGATATTGCCGGTTAATACGACTTTTGCGGATGCTGCTACAGTCTGCTGGTACGATATTACAGGAATGCAGGCATTTGATCATGCATTGGAAACGGAAATGATGGACAGTCAGATGCTGACACAGTTTCTCGTAAGCTTATGTGGAACGCTTGAACGGTTAGAAAGTTTTCTGTTAGATCCCGGGTGCAGGATCGATTGAACCGATTCATTGTTCACTATGTTACTTGACTTTGCATGCGAATAGGCAACCGGTATGCATAGGACCATTGACAATCCTAAAATAAGGGGACTACGCATAAGGCTGCTTTCCCTGTTTTGTTTTGGATTTTTCTTCATGTTTTTCATTTTTGCTTCTTTATTAACTCACTATTTGTTTTTAAAGGTTGATGTTATATCAAATTATTGAATCTGTTTGGTTTCAATCGTAAACTTATTAGGTTAGATAAATCTTTTGTTTTCTTTCTTTTTTCGTATATCTGTCTTTTAAGGCCTTGATATCTTGCTTGTATTTTTGTTTTCTTTCTTTATTATTGCTATTTTATGATTTTGTATTTATAAATATTAAAATAGTTTCTTTATTTTATTTTTAACACACTGTTTGTGTTATAATTATCTTATCGGTGCAAAAATATACGAAAGAAATCGAAGATGAAAGGGAAAGTAGTATGTTGTTGAACATATCTATAGCAAATTCTATTTTATTGTTTTATTATATTATAGCTGAAATTTGGTGTTGGAAATATTAAGATAAAAAAGTCCCCGGATAAGAACGCCTTTCTTATCCGGGGACTTTTTTAAATATTATAAGATGTATTCTTTATCGGTTTTTATACATTCTTTCATAATACTTTTGGTAATCGCCACTTGTTACATTTTCCACCCATGCTTGATTTTCCAGATACCATTGGATTGTTTTTACAATACCGGTTTCGAATTTTGTTTCAGGATACCATCCTAATTCATTAGTGATTTTGGTAGGATCGATAGCGTAACGTTGGTCATGTCCCAAACGGTCTTTGACAAAGGTGATTAATGATTCGTTAATCCAGTCGATAGAGATCTCACCTTTGTCGTTCAACTCTTTTTTCTTCAAGATTTTGCGATATTCGGGAGTTTCCGTCATCATCCGGTGAATAGTGGCTATGGTAAGTTTTACTATCTCTATGTTTTCTTTCTCATTGTGTCCGCCTACATTATATACTTCCCCTTCGCGGCCCTTGCGCAGAACCAAATCGATGGCTTTGCAATGGTCTTCTACATATAACCAGTCGCGTACATTCTTTCCGTCACCATATACGGGAAGTTTCTTTCCTTCCAAAATGTTTTTAATGATTAGTGGAATCAGTTTTTCAGGAAAATGGTACGGACCGTAATTATTGGAACAGCGGGTAATGGTTACCGGCATTTTGTAAGTATCACGATAAGCCATGACAATCATATCAGCGCTTGTCTTGGAGGCACTATATGGGCTGTGTGGACATAAAGGAGTTGTTTCAGTAAAGAAACCTTCTGCTCCTAGGCTGCCGTATACCTCATCTGTAGATACCTGGTGGTAACGTACATCTTTGCGCCAGGTGGGATAACCATTCTCATCTTTTCCCGTCACCCAAGCACGGCGGGCCGCATCCAGCAGGTTTTGGGTTCCCAAAATATTAGTTTGCAGAAACAATTGTGGGTTTTCAATACTGCGGTCTACATGGCTTTCTGCTGCAAAATTCACGATGTAGTCAAACTTGTATTCTGCGAATAGTTGGTCTGCCAAATCACGGTCGCATATATCTCCTTTTACGAAGAAACAACGTTCATTATCAATGTCTGATGCAATAGTTCCCAGATTGCCGGCATAAGTCAAGGCATCCAGTACCACCACCCTGATGTCATCATGTTTGGCCAGGATGTATTTTAAATAGTTGGCTCCGATAAATCCGGCAGCTCCTGTAACGAGATAAGTCTTCATATTGTTTTTGATATTAGTGTGTGCAAAGTTCGGAAAGATTTTTTAATCTTACAACTTATCCGCTAGTTCTATTACTTCTAAATCTTTAAATTCTCCATTATCGATACAAAAACGTACCAATGTTCTCACTTTATGAAATCCGGAAATGCCTGCTGCTCCCGGGTTGATGTGTAACATATCCAGTGTCTTGTCATATTTCACCTTTAATATATGCGAATGTCCGCTGATAAAAAGCTGGGGAGGTTTCACCAGCAGGCTGCCGCGGATGGAAGGATCATAGTTGCCCGGATATCCGCCTATATGCTTTATCAACACCTCCGCACCATCTACGGTGAAGCGGTTGGTTTGAGGATAAAGTCTGCGTATGTCCTGCCCGTCAATGTTTCCATATACTGCCCGGAAGGGGCGGAAAGCGGACAGTTTCCGGGCGACTTCCACCGAGCCGATGTCTCCGGCGTGCCATATTTCATCACAATTCTCAAAGTATTTCAAGTATTTGTCATCCCAAAATGCATGAGTATCCGATAATAATCCGATTCTTGTCATAGTTTTTTTGTTTATTATCGGCAAAGGTACTATATTTGGAACAAATCTAAGCATAATATGGAGAGCAAATATCATTATTTCAAGCGTGATATCAGTTGGTTGTCTTTCAACTATCGCGTGTTGTTGGAGGCGGATGACGACTCCCTTCCGTTGTATGAACGGATTAACTTTATCTCTATATATTCTTCTAATCTGGAGGAATTCTACAAGATTCGTGTAGCGGAACATAAAGCCATCGCTTCCGGTGGCCAAAGTGATGATATGACACAAGAAGAAGCCAGACACCTGATACATCAGATAACCGAAGCTGTCAATAGCCAGATGGAAGACCGTATCCGCATTTATGAGCATAAGATTGTCCCGGCTTTGCGCAGGCATCATATTATTTTTTATCAAAGTAAACAGGAGGTAGAGCCTTTTCATCAAGAGTTTATCAGTAATTTCTTTAAAGAAGAAATTTTTCCCTATCTTCAGCCTGTTCCGGTATGCAAGAATCGAATCAAGACTTTTTTACGTGACAACCGTTTGTATCTGTCGGTACGCGTGACGCGCAAAGACACGGGGGAAAAGGAATACTATATTATCAAATTGCCTTATAGCAAAGTTCCCCGTTTCATAGAACTTCCCCGACAGGGAGAAAACTTTTACCTGATGTATATGGAAGATATTATAAAGGCGAATATCAACCGTATGTTTCCGGGCTATGATTTGGATTGCAGTTATTGTTGCAAGATATCTCGTGACGCCGATATTTTCGTGGATGATGCAACCAGTTCCGAAGTTATGGTGGAACAGTTGCGTAAAAAGGTGAAAAAGCGTAAAATAGGTGCTGTATGCCGTTTTGTCTATGACCGCAAGATGCCTGCGGATTATCTGGAGTTTCTGGTCGATGCATTTGGCATCAATCGTGATGATTTGGTTCCGGGAGACAAACACTTGAACTTGGAGGATTTGGCTCATCTGCCTAATCCCAGTAAGGAACTTTGTACCCAATTGAAACCTCGTCCCATGACATTGAATTGTTTGGATGAGAAAGAATCCATATTCCGTTATGTGAGCAAGAAGGATTTGATGTTGCATTTCCCTTATCATTCTTTTGAACATTTCATCCATTTCCTGTATGAGGCCGTTCATGACCCGTCCTGTAAGGAGATCATGATTACCCAATATAGGGTGGCGGAAAACTCGGTTGTTATCAATACGCTGATTGCTGCTGCGCAGAATGGTAAAAAAGTAACTGTTTTTGTAGAACTTAAGGCCCGTTTTGACGAAGAAAACAATTTGGCTACCGCCGAGATGATGAAGCGGGCGGGGATACATATTATTTTCAGTATACCGGGATTGAAAGTGCATGCCAAGGTGGCGCTTGTACTGCGGTATAACAAAGAGGGAAAACAGACTCGCAGCTATGCTTATATCAGTACCGGAAATTTCAATGAGAAGACTGCCCGGATATATGCTGATTCCGGTTTGTTCACTTCCAACGAGATTATTGTGAATGATCTGTATACTTTATTCCGGGTATTACAGAAAGAAGTGACTGAACCCAAATTCAAGCGTTTGTTGGTAGCCCGTTTTAATCTGCTGCCGGAACTGAGAAGACGTATCGGATATGAGATAAATATGGCAAAGGCGGG
>OGXL01001154.1_pt1 | contig 22517 bp, 13 predicted proteins | sample 1576311 | NCBI WGS metagenome assembly OGXL01 (sample SAMEA3541564, study PRJEB24748) | human gut metagenome | biome: human gut; feature: human-associated habitat; material: faeces | place: China | collected 2012 | reverse complement strand
AACTGTTGGCGATCTCCAACCGTGCTGCGTACAATCTGTGCAACACCACGAAAGATTTCAAGGTGATCCGCCTCGGTACCAGCATCCGGGTAAGCAAGCAGAGCTTTGACGATTGGTTTGCAGCGGTCTGAGGGAGGGAACATCTATGGCATCTATTCTCAGGCGCGGAGATTCCTACTCCGTTCGTTTCAAATACAAAGACCATGCTGGCCGGATCTGTGAAGGCTGGGAGAGCTTCAAAACCAAGAAGGAAGCGCAAGACCGCAAGATCTCGGTAGAGAAAGAACTCTTGGACGGTACGTTCCTCATACCCGATGCAATGACGGTAGCGGAAATGCTGTACAAGTGGCTCCCCATCCAGTCCAGCAAGCACAAGTGGGCACCCAAAACCTACACCCACACGGTAGCCATGATTCAGAATCTTGTCGTGCCCTATCTTGGCAAGAAACAGATTCAGAAGGTTCAGACGTATGACCTTGAACAGTTCTACGCCACGCTGAGCCGGACACCGCGCGGGCTGTATAAGCAGGGTGTCAAGCAAACGCTCACCGACAAACAGAAGCGGCAGTTTCTGACGGGTGCTTCCATCCGGGAAGTCCACGCCATGCTCAAGACTGCTTTTTCCTATGCCGTTGAGTGGGGTCTGCTCCTCAAGTCACCGATTCCGAGAGAAGCCCCGAAATCGACCTCGGAAGAACGTGCCATCTGGGACGAAAAGACCATGCTTGCTGCGTTGCAGACCATGACCGACCCTACGCTCCACCTTGCTGTCCATCTGAGCATGATTCTCTCGCTGCGTGTCGGAGAGATCCTTGGCTTGCAGCCGGGAGACATCGACTTCGATGCAGCGGATGGACGTGGGACCATCACGGTCGGCAGGAGCTTACAGCGCACCGAAAAGCTCGCACTGGAAAAGACCGACCCGAATCAGATCTACCACATCTTCCCCGACCAGCGTGAGGGCAGCAGCTCCGCACTGGTGCTGAAGAAGCCGAAAACCAAGAAATCCAGCCGCACCCTTTATCTGACGAGACCCTTGAAGGAGGAACTGCTGACTTGGCTGGAAAAGCTCCGTCAGGACGAGCTTGCCATGGATGGCAGGTATCGCAACTGCGGCCAGCTCTTCCGCTTGCCCAACGGTATGCCTGTTGCCCCGGAAGCCCTTTCTAAATGGTACCGCACTTGGCGTGCGGAGCACCCGGAGTTTGAGAAGATCGTGTTCCACGGTCTGCGCCACTCCAGTGCTACTTACCAGTTGATCGAATCCGGCGGCAACATTAAAGCCGTGCAGGGCAACACCGGTCACGCCACCACCGGCATCCTGATGGACACCTACGCCCACACGCAGGACAAGCCCCGGTTGGAGCTGGCTGAGAAGCTGGAAGCAGACTTCTATTCACAGGACATCGGTTCCCCCAAATCCGGCTCTGTGCCGGTAAAAGAAAATCTGCCGGACAGCATCCAGATCACCCCGGAAGGGATGCTGAAAGTTGTCCGACAGATGAACCCCGAGCAGCGGCGTGAGTTCACCCGCCTGCTGTTCGCCTGAAAAAAGTATGGAAAAAACGCTCACGATGCACAGAATGCAGACAATGCAAGGAAAAACACGGCTTTCCCGCCGGTGTGCAAAAAGTGTGCAAAAGTGTGCAGGGACCAAGGTCGCGTGCCTGGTTCATGGCGAAGCCGGTGATGCCACCCATGCCCATGCCAACGGCCCAAACGATCAGGCCGACGCAGATAGCGAGCATCAGAACGTTCTCGCCGGCGCGGCTAGCGGCAGCAAGGATGGCGCTGATGAACACAAAGGTGCAGATAGCCTCACAGAAGAAGTTGCGGGCATAGTTCGTGCCCTCGGTGGTGGGGTTGGTCGAGAAGATGTTGCGCTGGGCGATGGGGTCGACGACGCCCTCGGAAGCCTTGAACTCATCGGCATACATAAACCAAGCGATTACGGCGCCCACAAAGCCGCCGAGCATATCGGCAATCATGAAGGGGATGCAGCTGCTCCACGGCACCAGACCGACGATGCACTGGGCAAGCACCATAGCCGGGTTCATGCACACGGCGCCGCCAAAGACAAACAGGCAGACCGAGATGCCAAAAGACCAGGTGGTGATGGCAAACATGTGGCCGGAGCCCTGATACTTGGTGCCCTTAAGCACGGTATCGCAGTGTACGCCCACGCCAAAGATGATCATGAGGGCCGTTGCACCGAATTCGCAGAGGAGTTTGGTAAGCATAAAACATTATCTTTCTTGTCGGTTACAAACGATTCGTTTAGGCCGCGCGCTAGTGCTGAGCGACGACAACGCCCAGGCCATCGGGAATGACGGCTACCTTGGCATCGGCACCCTTCATTTCAAAGGCGAGCTTGAGCGCCTCCTCGAGGGTGTTGACCGGCGTCATATGCATATCCTTGAGCATCTGGTGATCGCACAGGTCGGTGACCATGATCACAGGGTGATGCGCCAGGATGCGGGCAAAGATCTGGCTCGTCCACTGGTCGGGCAGGGTCTCGTCCTTAGGACGGTCGATGCAGGCGCGCTCAAACTCTGCCGGATCGTTGTCAGCGATGTTGTGATAGAAGCCCTCGCCACCGTGACCATCGGCGCAACCGGCGACATCGATGATCACGCCGCCCTCGGGAAGTGTGGCCTCGGCAGCGCACATGCCCTTCACGGCCTGATAGACGTTCTGATCGAGCGGATAGCCACCGTTGGTGGTGATGGCAATCTCGCACTCGACGGGCTCAACGCCGGCAAGGCTCTTCACGAACTCGCAGCCGGCCTCGTGCGCCTTGTGAATGTCGCCGGCAAAGGAGCCGATCACCTCGTGCTTGCCGTTGAGCACCACGTTGAGCACAAAGGCAAGGTGAGCCATCTCGGCAGCGGCAAACATGTCCTCGCTCACGTGGTTGTGGCACAGGTTGCCGGCGCGCGAATGGGAATCGTTCACAAACTGGCCGTTGTGGTTGTACATGATGGTCTTGTAGCTGGCGATGCCGGGCAGCACGGACTTGCGGCTGCCAGAAAAACCGGCAAAGAAGTGCGGCTCAATAAAGCCCTCGGCAAGCAGTAGATCGCAATCGGCGGCAATCTTGTTGATGATGCACTCGCCACCAGAAGGCAGGGTGCCAATCTTTTCCATCATGCTGTCGTCGGTCGCAACGTGCATGACAATTTCCTCGTTGGCAACGATCTCCTCGCCATACTTGTTGACGAGTTCCTCGTGTGTCGATGGACGATGCATACCCGTAGCAACCAGAATGCGAACGCGCGCCTCAGGCGCAGCGGAGTGGATGTGATGCAGCAGAATAGGCATCGTCACACGCGAGGGAACGGGGCGCGTATGGTCGGAGCTAATGATGACAATATCCTTCTTGCCAGCGCAAAGCTCCTCGAGCGAAGGCGATCCATAAGGGTTGGCAAGCGACTCCTCTACCAGCTCTTCCTGCGATTTTACAGTCTTAAACTCGTTTTGGTGACCTTCCATCACACCCGCGAAGTTCTTATCCTCGAGCTCCAGATGCAATGTCTTGTGGTCAAACGGCAGTTCACATTCAAACAATGACAAGCGCCCTCTTCCTTTCAACTGACACACTAGATAAACCGTTGGAAGGATACGCCGCTCACCGAAAAACGCCACCGTCCACTGAGTCGTTAACACAACGTTCATATTTGACCCACAACAAAACGGCCGCGATCCCAAACGGGACCGCGGCCTCCTGTCAAAGAAGCTATGGGCAGGATGGATTACGCAGCGCCGAGGCAAACATCAATCCTGTGGCATGCGCGTGTAAGCTATCTTGCATAAATAGGTCAATATACTGCATAGAATGACGCATTGGGTTTCGAACCGCAACATGGTAGCCCCCTCCGGAGTGTGCATTTTTGCGAGTATTCAGCATCGCAAGATAAGATTTTGGTGTCAAAAGTCTTTCAAAAGGTAGATCGTCCTCATGACTCGTCCCATCTGGATAACATGCGGCGAGAAACCAGCCATATATGAGCATCGCCAAGGCCCAATTGTCTTGCAAAATCATCAACAAAGGCAGCGAGGGCCGGCTATGGCCTTATGCATCGATCTTTGGCTGCTGAAAACTCCGTTTTTTGCACGTCGCCCCAGGCACCACCCTCACCCAGCGGCCTTCCGCCGAAGCTGGACATCGCAGGGCCCGCCATCAGTTTACTTTTAGGCACACTCCGCAGGACGCAAGAAGCCTCGCCGCACGAAGTGCGCAGCGAGGGCTTCTTGCATGTCCGAGGACGTGCCTAAAAGTAAACATATGGCGGGCCCGGACGACTACAGGGCTATCGATTACCCCGTGTTCTGCAGACCTGCCGAGACGCCGGTCACAGTCGAAAGAATCAGGCTCATGTACTCGGCCTTCTTCTCCTCGGCCATCTCGTCCTGGTTCATACGCACCTCGCGAAGGGCGCGGACCTGGGCGATGGACAGGGCGTCGACGTAGGGGTTACGCACGCGAACGGCACAGCCGAGCACGCGACGACGCTGCAGCGGCCACTCGTCACCAACGATGGCAAGGACCCACTTACGGGTGAGCTGCATCTCGGTAAAGACCTTCTTGGACAGATCATCGCGGTCGCCCAGATGCAGATACATCTTGGCAATGCGCTGATCGGTCTTAGCAATCGACATCTCGATGTTATCGATAAAGGTGCGGAAGAACGGCCACTCCTGGTAGGCAGCCTTGAGCTGGTCAAGATCGCCCAGCTGCTCGCAGGCGGTGCCCAGGCCGTACCAAGCGGCCAGGTTAATGCGTGCCTGGCTCCAGCTGAAAATCCACGGAATGGTACGCAGGTCGTCGAGCGACTTGGCACCCAAGCCGCGCTTGGCGGGACGCGAGCCAATCGGCAGCAGACCGACCTCGGTCAGCGGCGTCACAGTCGAGAACCACGGTGCAAAGTCCTCGGTGTTCAGCAGGTCCAGATAGCGCTCGTGGCTTGCGGCGTTGAGTTTCTCGGCCATATCCCAGAACTTCTGCGTGGTCTCGGTGTTGGTTTTCTCGACGCTCGGTGCCGACTGCAAAAGCGTTGCGGCGGCAACGGACTCAACATGGCGCTGAGCCAGCGTGCGGTTGCCGTAACGGGCAAAGATGACCTCACCCTGCTCGGTGAGCTTAAAGAAGCAGTTGACCGAACCCTTGGGCTGCGCCAGTACGGCCTTGTTGGCCGGGCCGCCACCACGGCCCACGGCGCCGCCGCGACCGTGCATGAGCACCAGGTCGATATCGTTCTTCTCGGCCCACTTGGCGATGCGCTCCTGCGCGGAGTGCAGCGCAAGCATGGCCGTGGTAGGACCGGCATCCTTGGAGGAGTCGGAGTAGCCCAGCATAACCTCCATGCGGCGGTTGGTCTGGGCAAGACGCTTCTGCACCACGGGCAGCGTAAGCATCTGGTCAAGCACGTCGACGCAGCCCTCGAGGTCCTCGAGCTGCTCGAACAGCGGGATCACGTCGAGCTCGGGAACGTCCTCCTCGTGTGCGAAGGACAGGTGGGCCAGCTCAAAGACGTCGGCCACATGCTGGGCACTCTTGGTAAACGAGATGATGTAGCGGTGTGCCATCTTCTTACCGTAGCGCTTTTGGATGGAGCCGATAGCGCGGAAGGTGTCGATGACCTCGCGCGTCATGGGCTGCAGGTCGCCATGGATACCGTTTTCGTGGATATCCTTAAGGGCGCGGGCATGCACCACGGAGTGCTGACGGAACTCCATCTCGACCATATGGAAGCCGAAGGACTCGACCTGCCAGATGATGGTCTGCACCGGGCCATAGGCGGCACGGACGGCACCGCAGGCAGCCAGCGAACGCTGGACGACGCGCAGGTCATCCAGGAACTCGTCGGCACTGTGATACATGGTGTCGGTGATACGGCGTACGGTGGCGTTCAGACGGTCGGCCATGACGAGCATGACGGCGCGATGCGGCTCGTGCTCGGAGATAAGCTCGGCGCGGGCCGTGTAATGGGCACTCATCTCGACCTGATGGTTCCACAGGTTGATGAGCTCGGCAGACGGCTTGCTGTAGGTGGCCTCGAGCGTGAGGTTGCGGCCGATGCGGCGGCACTTGTCCTCGAGCTTGAGCACCATGTGGGTGAAGTACTTGGCGGCGACCTCACGGCTCACCTTGGCGGTAACGTTGGGGTTACCGTCGCGGTCGGAACCGATCCAGCTGCCGGGATGGAAGAACGCCGGGCACAGCGGCGGCACGGTACCGGCCTTGTCACCCAGCACCCAGTCGTCAAAGCGACGATAGATGACGGGGATGACGTCGAACAGCGTGTTATCGAAGATGTCGATGATGGTATCGGCTTCCTCGACCGGCGTGGGCTTCTTGAGCGCGATGGGGCTCGTACGCACCAGGGCGTCGATCTCCTGCAGCATATGGCGCTCGTTCTCCACCAGGTCGGAGCCGCCCAGACGCGGACGCTCCTCCAGCAGGTTAGAGATACGGCGAATCTTGCCCTCGACGGCCTTGCGACGGGCCTCGGTGGGATGCGCGGTAAAGACGGGATGGAACTCAAGCTTGCCGAGCAGCTCGTTGGCGCCCTCGACACCCATCTCATCCACCAGCTGGTGATAGGCGACGGTGAGTTCGTTGGCGGGATCGACCTCGGTATCGGTCGATGCGCCGGCCTCACGCTCGCGCAGCTGCTTCACACGGTAGTTCTCCTCCGACAGGTTTGCCAGATGGAAGAAGCTCGTAAAGGCGCGGACGATAACCTGCTGCTTATCGAGCGGTAGGCTGTCGATCAAATCGACGACCTCGCGAAACGCCACAGCAGTGGGCTCGTCGGCGGTGGGCACGCCCTGCTCGTCGACGGCCTCGTCGGCGGCACGGCTACCGGGGTTGCCGGCATTGGCCACGATCTCGGCCGACAGAATCTTGTCGAACAGGTCCGCGATCTCGGGATCATACTCGCTAAGCACACGGCGCTCCAGGCGCAGGAACAGCGCAAGGTTGTCGCGCAGCTCCTCGGGAATCTCAATCTCGGCGAGACGCTCCCTGGACTCGGCATTCGAGCCGATTCGGTTAACGAGGCGGTTGACCACGGCAGCGACGCGCGCCGCGGCTTCGGGTACAGACTGGTTGCTTAGGTTCTCAGCCACGTTTCCTCCCATTCCTCCTTCTATGCACGTAACATGCGGTATTCATTATAGGCACTTGAGAAATACTTTCGACACTGATTGCGCTTTACCACACAAAAGTATTTTCTGCATTGCAAGGCTTTTTGCCCCAAATGGTCGTATTTCTCGGTGGGCGGCATATGCAAACGGGGACATTCCGCATAAAAGCGAAACACCCCCGTAACAATCGTTCGCCGCGAGCGGGACGCGTTAGCGGACCCGCAGCTCAAAATGATGCCCTACAGGCGCTCGCGAACCGACTCGACAACGTTGGACAAATCGACCAGTACCTCGTCATGGCTCTGCATGTCGCGCACCTTGACCTTGCCGGCTGCAAGCTCGTCGCCGCCCAAGACCAAAATGAGCTTGGCGCCCACCTTGTCGGCCTGCTTAAACTGAGCCTTGAGCGAACGACCCTGATAGTCTGCCTCGGTCACGATGCCTGCGGCGCGAAGCTTCTGCGTAATGGCAAAAACGTTCTGACGCAGTTCCTTGCCGGCGTTGGCAACGTAGACACACGGAGCCTCATCGGCACCCAGGTCGCTGCCAAAGGCCTGCAAGGCCAGCAGGGCGCGCTCAAAACCGACGGCGAAGCCGACACCGGCCGTGGGCTTGCCGCCCTCGAGCTCGACCAGGCCGTCGTAGCGGCCGCCGCCACCGATGGAGCCGACGCCGGCGCCGGGGGCCTCGACCTCAAAGACGGTACGGGTGTAGTAGTCCAGGCCGCGCACCAGGGTGGGATCCTCGACATACTCGATGCCGGCGGCATCCAGATAGCGCTTGACCTGCTCGTAGTGCTCGCGGCACTCGTCGCACAGGTTGTCACCCATCAGCGGGGCCTCGGCCATGATCTCGCGGCAATGGTCGTTCTTGCAGTCGAAGGCGCGCAGCGGGTTGAGCTCGGCGCGCTCGCGGCACTCATCGCACATCTCGTCGGCGTGATCGAGAATGAACTGCTTGACCTGCTCGCGATAGGCCGGACGGCACTGGGCATCACCCATCGAGTTAATGAGCAGACGGAGCTTGGAAAGATCGAAGCCCAGACGCTTGTAGAACTCCATGAGCATAATGATGCACTCGGCGTCCGCAGCCGGATCGGGAGCACCGAGCCACTCAATGCCCACCTGATGGAACTGACGCAGGCGGCCCTTCTGGGGGCGCTCGCCGCGGAACATGGCCTCGGCATAGTAGGCCTTAAACGGCGTGGAGCCCTGGGGCACCAGGTTGTTCTCCACGACGGCGCGCACCACGCCGGCAGTGCCCTCGGGACGAAGCGCCAAGCGCTGTTTGGGCTTGAGCTTGGCATCGGTGCCCTCGGTAAAGACACGTTCCAGGTTGGCGCCGCTAAACACGCGGAACATCTCCTTGCGCACGACATCGGTCGACTGGCCGATGCCGTGGACAAACACGTCCACCTGCTCGATCGCGGGCGTCTCGATGGGCTTAAAGCCAAACGGCTCGAACACGCCGGCAGCGATCCGCTGCATCTTTTGCCAGGCGCGCATCTCGGCGCCGATAAGGTCGCGGGTTCCCTCCGCCTTCTGTGCCTGCATGGGCAAACACCTTTCTTTTAGTATCGCGTCATAGGTAGTGGTCATTATACGGCACAAAAACAAAACGCGGCGACGCGTCTGACCGAACGAGGGTATGGGAGCTCGTTCGGCCAGACGTACCGCCGCTGCAGCCGATCCGCTTTCCTCCGCCCCCTTCGAATCACACAATCTGTTGGGGACAGAGGAAAACGGATCATTTTGTATGCCCGTGGCCGCCTTGGAAACCGAATGATGGTACGAGCATCCATTCGGCTTCCAAGGCGGCCACGGACAGAACACGGGGCGAGCAGAAAAGAGCGACGGACGTCTACTCCCCCGCCACGCTCGCACGCAGCTTAGCGGCGATGGGCTCGGATGCCAGCAGGAATACGAGCATGACCACAGAACACACCAGGCACACGATCCAGGTGCTCGCAAAGGAGCCCGTGGCATCGAACAGCACGCCCGAGACAATGGCACCCACGGTGCCGCCGACCATCTCGAGCGAGGTAATGGTGCCCGTGACCTTGCCCAGATCGGCCATGCCAAACTGCTTGGACGCGGCGATAGTGGGCGTGATGGTGCCCATGCACGTTCCGACACCAAAGCTCACGGCAGCCACGATGGGACCAAGATCGGTCGCGGGGAAGCACAGGGCGACGCAGGCGATAATGCACGCAACGGATCCCAACACGTTGCCAAAACGTAGGCCAAAGCGATCGTAAATGACGCCGAGCGAAATCTTGGCGATAACGACGGTGACCATATAGGCCGAAAGCACAGTGCCCGCCCACACGGGGTCGTGACCGCCCGTGACAATCTTGGCGCCGTTGACGGTAACGCTCGTCATGTTGGTGACCTGGTTGGGCAAGATGGCACCGTTAACGAGGCCCATAAAGAGAAAGGCGACGACAAGCAGCCAAAACGCCGGGCTCTTCTTGATGCGAGACCAACCGACGTTAACCTCGGGAGCCGTATGCTCGTCCTTGTCGCCAGCTGTCGAGACGGACGGATCGCCCGGGTTCTCGCCGAGCGGCTTAAGGCCTATTTCAGAAGGCTTGGTGCGGAAGGAATAGGCCGTGATGGGCAGCGCCGCCACCATGCAGATAGCCGCGAGCACCAGGAAGGCGGAACGCCAGCCAACGCTCACGATAAGCGAGCTCACGGTGGGAGACAGAACAGCGCCTCCAAAGCCCGAGCCCGAAAGTGCTATGGAGATCGCAAGACCTCGCTTGGCCGTAAACCAGTTGGCGGTCACAAGGCTAATGAGCAGGCGGGTCGAGGCGACGGCAAAGCAGCCCGAGACGGCAAAGAGCACGTAGACCTGCCACAGCTCACCGACAAAGCTCATCCCGGCAAGAACGGCAGAGGTGGCGATAACGGTAAGGGAACCCAAGATGCGACCGCTCACTTTGTCGGCAACATGGCCAATGACAAGCGAGCCGACAACGCTCACCACGGTTGAGATGGCGTTGGAGATGTTGTACTGAGCAAGGGAAATGCCCAAGTCGCTCACGATAAGCGGCTGAAACAGGCTCATGCAGTTAACGAAAATCGTGTAACACGTGGCCATGATGACAAAGCCGGAGGCCACGACGAGCCAACCGGGGAAGAATTTATGCTGCTGGGACATGGATTACTCCTTGTGGTCGGCGATATAGCCCAGGGCGACCGCCGCATAAGCCGCGGCGCCGAGCGGCAACTCGGCATCGCTAAAGCGTGCCTTGGGATGGTGCTGGGCAAAGTGCTCGTCCGTATCGGTCACAGCCGCACCGAGCGTAAAGTACGCGCTCGGTATCTCGCTCGAGATAAGCGCAAAGTCCTCGCTCGCCATGGCATGGAACAGAGGCAGGAAGGCGGCCTTGGGCAACGTCGCACCCACATAGCCAAGCGAAGCCTGGGTCATATCGTCATCGAGCACAAGCGGGGGAACATCCGAGAGCGTCTCGATAGTCGCCGGCGTACGATAAGTCATGGCAACGCCTTTGACCACCTCCGCGATGCGGGTCTTGAGGTGCTCCATGAGCTCAACGTCAAAGCCGCGCAATGTTCCCTCGAGCACGCAGGTGTCGGGAATCACATTGGCCGCTTGGCCACCGGCAAACTTACCCACGGTGAGCGCGACCTCCTTGGCCGCCGGCACCTCGCGAGCGATAAGCTCCTGGAGCGCGAGGTGCACATGCACGCCTGCCGTGATGGGGTCGATGCAGATCTCGGGGCTCGAACCGTGGCCGCCCTTGCCCTGCAGCGTGATGCGGAAACCGTACACGCCCGAAAGCGCCGGGCTGCCGTAGAGCACCAGGCCAAGCGGCGACTGGCTGTTGACATGCATGGCAAAAGCCGCCTGAGGACGCGGGTTCTCGAGCAAGCCGTCGGCGATGGCAGCACGTGCCCCCTCAAAGGTCTCCTCGCCCGGCTGGAACAACAGCTTGACGGTGGCATTGGCGTCGACAAGCGCGGCCTCGCGAGCCTTGAGCAGGCGCGCCGCACCAAGCAGCGCCGTCGCGTGCATATCATGACCGCAAGCATGCATGCAGCCATTGGTAGATGCAAAGGGCTCGCCGGATTCCTCGACAACGGGCAGGGCATCCATGTCGCCGCGCAGCATAACGACCGTACCGGCCTGTTCGTCCGTGCAGACGCCATTGCCCTGGGCCGCGGCGGCACCGGCACCAACAAGGCCCACAACGCAGGAACCATCGACGAGCGTGGAAAATGGGATGTCCATCTCGTTCAGGCGCGCTTGGATATACGCAGAGGTCTGTGGGAGGTCGTTACCGAGTTCGGGCATCCGATGCAGATCGTGACGCCATGCGGCAAGCTCATCGGCAAAAGCCTGAGCCTCTTTGACCAGACCGTCACCAATGGCGGCTTGCGCCGCCGCTGAGGTCTGAAGCGCTGGTTGTGGTTGGAAATCGGACAGAGCTGGTGCCATAGATGCCCTCCAGTAAGGTTTTAGCAGCAAGCACTTTCATACTCTAAAGTGCAAGGCATAACTTTAAAGGCGACGCATAAAAAACGCCGCCCCAGAGGGACGGCGCAACAGATTGTTTACAAACGCGCTCGCGGCTTTTTACGCAACTCTCTGTTAGACCAGCATTGACGTAGCCGCTCCCTGCCGTTGCCAATAGTCCCAGAAGGGCTGGGGACGATCGATCATCTGGCGCCTCGTATGCTCGTAGAAGCCGCAGGCGCTCTGGCCGGAAAGCGTCTGAAGCCCGTCTGCGTCCGAGCGCCTTGCCTGCTCGAGCCAAAGGAACCAGGAGAGGTAGTGGCCCAGCCACTTGGTGGATACGCCGTGGAATGGGGCAAGGAAGATGCGCAGCCTCTGGTGCATCGCGTTGACCATGCCAAGCTCGCCGTCCTTCTGCAGGCGCGTGTCGGTGGCGGCATGCTCGGTGATGCCGAGGGCGGGAAGCACGCGCTTGTAGCCCTGATGGGCGTCGGTCGCCACCCAGGTGCCAGGACCGAGACCCTTGATGGCGTCTCTCAGGGCCTCATCCTTCGGCCTTCCCCTGTCGGCCACGCGGCAGAGCTCGTCTCCGGCATCATTGGCTCCGCAGATGACGCAGACCTTGAGGTTGGAGATGCCGCGCGCATGGACGGCGCCGCCGTGCTTGTGGGGCTTCCTCGGCATCTTGGCAGCACTCCTTGCCCTGTTTCCCGTGAGGGACTCGTCGAGGTAGGCGCCGTCTACCTGCCAGGAGACCGAAGGTCCGGTCCTGAAGGCGAGAAGCGAGCGCTCCATAACCTCGCAGAGTCTCATGCGCATGAACCAGGAGGTCCTGAGGCACACATGGCACGTCTTCGCGCGCTGCCTCAGGCTTGAGCCCGAAAGCGTTGCTTCCACGAAGAGCGCCCAGGTCGTGGCATCGAGCTTCGAGGCGGCGAGCAGGCCCCTGCTCTTGGACGAGAATGTCCTCCCGCACCCCTTGCAGAGCCAGCGCTGGGAGCCGTCGGCATTGTGCCCTTTCCTGATGAAATTTGTAGAGACAGCATGAATAACAGCTGCGGTCCGCACAATTCCGAGCTTGATTGTAGGAGTATTCATAACGATAAGTGCTACTAAATAGTTCTCAAAACTAAGGGATAGCGATAGGCACAGATTAGGGCGGATAGATGAAATTGGGGAGAGGGAGCGGCACTGCTCTTATTGCAGCAATGTGCGCCATTGTTCTGGCATTGTTCCTGGTGCCTATACGTACCTTTGCGGGCGAGGAAAGCGCAGCGGAGACTGCGGCATCGGCAGATGCCACCGTCACGCCATCCGCAGACGATAGTGCAGGGACTGCCGGCAGCTCCACAGGCAGCACGTCTGCCAAAGCAGCCGCAGGCACTTCGTCTGCATCAGAAACGGCAGGTGCCAGCCCTTCTTCCTCTTCAGCATCTTCTGATACGTCGTCCTCTTCGAGCGCTTCCGCAGGCTCTGAGAACACCAGCTCCTCTGCTGCAGGGCAGAGCAGCTCTGACAGCGCTGCAACGACACTTGCTGCACAGATTCTGGCATCGCCCCTGACTGCGACAGGCGGCATCACAATCCAATACGACACAGCTACCGACATTCATTATGTAGCGGATTCCGAAAGCGCCAACGGCCGCATCATCCTCTACTGCATGAACAACTCGTCGCACTGGCCGCATACCGCGCCGACCATTCCGACCGTGCCTTCCTACATCCAAGGGTATCTGACGCCGGAAAAATTCAAGTCCCAGGCCGATTACGATGCCTGCATGAACAAGCTTCTCGCTATCCTCTATGCCGGCTATCCTTACAACGGCCTGAACATGTATACGATTGTCGACTCGACCACGGGCATCACCGAGGACGCCTTCAACGCCCTGCTCAACCCGCCAAGCTGGATTAGGACCGACTTCCCCGACTCCATCGGCGACACGGTGTTCTCCTACAGCGACTACCCGGACAATACCGAAAACCTCAATAAGCTCATGCAGTTTGTGAACGAAGAGCTGACTTACTACATGAACAGCACTACGACCCCCTCCGGCCACACGTCGGCGGAGATCCGCGCCACGCCCTTCTACCAGGCGGCAGTCGCTATGGCCTATGCTCCCTGGTACGACAAGACGCCGCTCGAGATATACAACAAGAACCATTCAGATGCCAATGCGGTAACAGAGGCTGAGGCATACGAGGCTACCCAGTATGCCATCTGGGCAGTGCTCGGCGACTACGACATCGAGAACAATACGCTCAACTCGGAGAGCGGCGAGGTCACGCAGAAGGCGCTTGCCGTCAAGCTGCTCAACTATGCCACTGCCGACCAAGTCCTGCAAGCCGAACCCGATGCGAGCAAAGTGAAAATCACCGGCGACAGCCAGTTCGCCTACGATCCCGAGTACGGGGTATGGAAGACGGGTACGCTCTCGGTGACCGAAGGCGCGAACTATCATGGCATGTACACGCTCACGCTCCCATCGGGCGTGTCGGCTCACCTGCTAGACGGCACCCCGGTCTCGACGGTGTCCGCCGGCACGAGCTTCTATCTCGTCTCGACGACAAAGCCGACGGCAACCGATATGGAGATCAAGGCGAGCGACACGCTCACCTGGCTTCAGGAATACCGCCAGTACTCGCCCAAGCCCGATACCTACACTGCTTCCGACGGCAAGAACTTCCAGCACATGATCGGTGCGGTCATCAAACAGAAGCCTCTGAACGCCACGCTGGCGCTGAAACCCGCGAACGAGGGCAGCCTCACCGTTTCCAAGTCGGTGGTGGGGGAGACGAACTCCACAACCGAATTCACCTTCACGGTCACGCTGGGCAACAAGAACATCAACGGGAAATACGGGGACATGACGTTCACGAATGGCGTGGCGACTGTCACCTTGAAGGCTGGCAAATCTGCAACGGCCGAGCATCTGCCTGCAGGGACGACCTATACGGTTACAGAAACCGAAAATGCAGACTACTCGCCTGACAAGACTGTCGATACGGGCGCGATTGTGAAGGACGCAACCGCTACGGCCACCTTCACCAACACCCGCCTCTACAAGCTTACAGTGAGCAAGACTGTCTCGGGCCAGGCGGCAGATGCCTCGCAGGTCTTTACCTTCACGGTCACGCTGAAGGGCGCAGACGGAAATCCGCTTTCCGGCACGTATGCCTATACCGGTGCAACGACGTCAGATTCTGGTGCCACAGCTCCTGCAGATGGCACGATCACGTTTAACGAAAACGGCGTGGGAAAGGTCAGCCTGAGCAGTGGCCAGCAGGTCACGATCGGAGGCATCCCTTCCGGCAGCAGCTATACGGTGGAAGAAGCCACAAGCAATGAGGACAATGCCCTGAAATACGATGTCACGTCCACCGGATCGTCAGGCGCGCTGTCTGCTGATGCAACCGCTGCTTTCACCAATACAGTACAGGTGGGCACTCTCTCGGTGACCAAGCATGTGGAGGGTGAAGTGAACTCCACGAGGAATTTCACCTTTACGGTGAAGCTTGGCGGATCGGGTGCAAACCTCACGGGCACGTACGGTGACATGGAATTCTCCAACGGAGAGGCAACCTTTACGCTTGCTGACGGCCAGACCAAGACTGTCGAGCATTTGCCGGCAGGTGCTACCTATACCGTGACCGAGGAGCCAAACGATAATTACACCACCACGTCCGAGAATGCGGAAGGCACGATTGCAAAGGGCGTGACGTCTCAGGCAAGCTTCACCAACACGCGCAGCATGTCATCGCTTCCTCTCACCGGATCTGATGGAGTGGGGCCGACCTACCTTGCGGGCATTGCCGTGCTTGCTGGCACGGCCGTCTGGATGCATATCCGCCGCCATGCTTCTGCGAAGGGCGGTGATGGCCGTGACTAGGAAGAACCGCTTCACTGCAATCAGGCGCAGCCTCGTCCTGGCTGCCGTCACAGCCTTCGCGCTTCTTCTTGCTGTGCCTGCTCCTGCATATGCATCGGGCACGGGAAATCTGACCGTCAATGCTGCCGATGGCTCATCGACTGAATTTGTCGCCTACCAGATCTTCGCTGCCGATGTGGCAGATAGCTCGAATGGCACGAAGACTGTCGCGAACATCGTGTGGGCAACCGACACAGTCGCCTCGGTTGTCCCTGAGGCAATCAAGAGCGTCAATCCGTCGGTAAGTGCTGAAAGCGTCGCAGATTCAAACGATGCTGCTGAATGGATCAGAAGCCATGTCCAAAGCGGCTCTGCTGCTCCCCAGGGCTCTGTTCCTTACGCAATCGCTTCTGCTCTGCTGCAGAAGAAGGCAGCTAATGGGGAGACCCTTGAAGCAGGTGTGCCCAAGTCTCTGGGCGCGGGCTACTGGATTGTCATGAGCAAGGATTCGAGCATCGGCCAGGACCAGTCCGGCACTTCTGCCATCCTTGTGGTGGTCGGTGGCTCCGATGTGACGGTTGCTGCCAAGTCTGGCGTGCCGACGGTGGAAAAGCAGGTGCTCGAGGACTCGAACGATGCCTGGCAGAAGCAGGCGGATGCTACAGCTGGAGACGACCTTTACTGGCGTCTCGATGCGACGGTGCCTTCCATCCTCACGAGCTACACCTCCTACAAGATCGTCTTCGATGACACGCTTGGTGTCGGTCTTGCCGAGCCTTCCGATATCCATGTCTACCTTGCTCCTGCAGCTGAAGACATATGGGAGACTGGTCTTGAGGTTTTCCAAGGCTGGACAGAGCTCGGCGATGAGGAATATACACATATCTATACGCCTGCAGCAGATGGCGGAAGCTTCAAGGTCGCGCTCGATCTGGTGGAGGCTGTCAAGGCCCATGCAATCGACGCCTCCCAAGGAGTGCGGGTTGTCGTTGTCTACGATGCGTCCCTGAGCGCATCTCTCGGGACCGGCATGGGGAACGGCAATGTGAATGCCGTCACGCTTATCTATCCAAAGTCGACCTATTCGACCGAGACGACCACTACACAGGGATCCAAGGCGGTTGCCTATAGCTGGAATCTCATCCTCACGAAGCGCGACGCAGATGACGGCACGCCGCTGTCCGGAGCGGTGCTGAGGATCAGGGACGACAAGGGGCGCTATCTGACCCCGGATGGCACCTGGTCTTCCAATGAGGCGACTATCACGACCGGAAGCGACGGCACTATTTCCGTCCGAGGTGTCGACGCGGGCACCTTCACGGTGGAGGAAGTTTCGGCACCGGCTGGATACCGCGCATTTGCGGGGACGCGGACCATCACGCTTGCGGTTCCTTACGAGCCGAACCAGATCGTGTCTGGCCCTGCTATGGGGACTCCAGCTGAAGCCGAGCTTTCTGCAGAGTCTCCGCTCAAGACGTCTGGCTTTGACAGCGCGAGCGGTATGGCTACGGTATCGGTGCCCAATGCCCATGAAGAGACTTCCATCCTCGAGAAGCTTGGCCTTCCCGACATGAGCGATCTGAACCCTTCTGGCCTTGCTCTGGGGCTTGTGGTCCTTGGAGCAGCCGTCCTGATAGCAGCGATCGTTCTCAGGAGAAGAGGAGAATTGAAGCGTTAGCACGACGCAAGTCGATGAAAGAACCACGGGAAATAGCGAATGAACAAGAGAGAGATTGACAGTACGTCAAGAGAGGGTACGGGAACCATGAAACTCAAGAACAATGTTGCAGCCAAAGCAATCGCAGCGGGCCTGAGCTTCGCTCTGGCTATGGGAGGTGTGGCAGCGCCGGCAACCTTGGCGTTTGCTTCTGGCACTGGCAATGTAACCATTGCAAAGCGTGACAATGGTGATACCACGACCATGACGGGATACCAGATCTTCACTGCTGACGTCGCTGACGTAGAGGGCGTGAAGGTTGCGTCCAATGTTGCATGGGCAAATGGTTCAGTGAAGACGATTGTGGAGAATGCAATCAAGGCTGCTACCAATAACAGCTACTCCGGGACAACGGCCCAGGATGCAGCTGATTGGCTGCATGACAACCAGACTCAAAGCGGCAATAGCGTCGTTCTCGACTACAACTCCTTCCTGGACAATCTGGCGCAGACGCTCCGCACTGCTGGTGGCATGACGACAGCAGCTGTAACTCCCGGAACGGCATCGAGTCTCGATGCAGGCTACTGGCTTTTCCTGACGGACAAGACCAGCACAGACGATGCATCCAAGGTGGACCAGGTCGGCACCTCGCCTATCTATACCCTTGTAGGCGCAAGTGACCTCAACATCACGCAGAAGACCAATCTGCCTACGGTAGACAAGTGGATCAACGATGATTCGACCTTCGCCAACCCCAACTGGGTCAAGGCGGCAGACTCCCAGGCCGATCAGACAGTGAAGTACAAGCTTCAGGGTACGATGGTTGACACCATCAAAGCATATGATACCTACTACTACAAGTTCACGGATACGCTTGACGCTGGCCTTACCGCCGATAAGGACTCAGTTGTCGTTAAGATCCAGGACAAGGCTGGCAACGAAAAGGTCATCAGCTCTGGCTATACTACCGGCCTTATCACCGATTCCTCGGATTCCAGCAAGAGCGTGCTTGCTGTCACGTTCCAAGATCTTAAGACGGCAACAACTGAGGATGGAGCTACCGTTGCGCTCGACAAAGACACCAAGATCAATGTCTACTACTCGGCCAAGCTCGATCCTTCGAAGGCCTACAAGATTGCCGGAGAGCATAATGACAATACGGTCTATCTGACCTATTCGAACAATCCTGGAACTGAGAGCCACGGCAATACGACGCCGGCCACTGTCCGCGACTATACCTACAAGCTGCAGGTGACAAAGATCGACAGCGCTGCAAGCGATAACAAGCTTGCCGGCGCAAAGTTCACCATTCAGGCAACCACCCCCGACGACACGGCATCGACTGGCAAGTATGTGCATTCGAATGGCACTCTTGTTGATACGGCCTATGAATTCGTGACAGGCTCCGATGGCACCTTCAGCGTGCAAGGCCTTGATGCCGGTACCTATACGGTGACAGAGACCGAAGCTCCGACTGGCTACAATACCATCAAACCCTTCACATTCACGATCACACCGGTGTTCAACGCCGAGAAGACTGAGCTCACAAAGATTGCTGCAGAAAAGTACGAAGAGAACGGCACGAATGTTGCCATCACTGGCGTAGAGACTGCTTTAGACAGCACAGTGCAGACAATCAGCCTGGTCGTGAGCGACAAGGCTGGCGGCACGCTGCCCCTTACCGGCCAGGCGGGCGTGACCCTTACCTGGGTTGCCGGCGGTGTCGTCCTTGCCTTCGGTATCACGCACCTTGTGCGTTCCCGCAAGCGTGACGAGAACAGCGCTGAGTAGCATCTGTCCTGCACGTCATTCATGCTCTGGCAGGCCCCGCATTGCGGGGCCTGTTCTTTGAGAAGGTGAGATCGTTTGGAAAAAGGTGAGGGAAAGAAGAAAGCCCGGCGCAGGCTGCCGCGCTGGGCAGACCGGCTCATCACGGCTCTGGTGATCCTTTTCGGTGTCGGCCTTCTTGTGTGGCCGTGGGTGGTCGATTACTTCGAAAGCCAGGGCGTTGGTGCTACGATCTCGAAGGTCACAGCCGAGGTCGATGCGCTTCCTGCTGACCAGAAGCAGTGGTATCTCCAGCAGGCACAGAGCTACAATGCCGTGCTTGCCGGCGATGCACCTTCGATACCCGAGGACGATATCGTTTCCTATGGTCAGCAGCTCACCTATGAGAACGACCCCATGATGAGCTGGATCGAGATTCCTTCGATCAATGTCAGCATGCCGATCTATCATGGCACCTCCGATGCGGTTCTGATGGCAGGCGTGGGACATCTTGAAGGCTCGAGCTTGCCTGTCGGAGGAACATCGACGCATACGGTCCTTACGGCACACTCCGGCATGCGGAATCTCAGGATGTTCGACGATATCCACGAGCTCGAGGAAGGCGACATCGTCCTGCTGCATACGATGGGAGACATCCTGGCCTACCGTGTCACCTCTTCGGAGGTGGTCTGGCCAGACGAGACAGAGTCTCTTGCCATCCAGCCAGGTCAGGATCTCCTGACGCTTGTCACCTGCACGCCCTACGGCGTGAATGACCATCGGCTTCTGGTCCACTGCGTGAGGACCGACTATTCGCAGGAGGAAGCACAGGAAGCATCAATGCTTCAGAACAGGCACTGGGGTGCCCGTGAATGGGCTGTCCTCATCGTGGTCGTTGCCGCCGCTGCCCTTGTCCTCGATATCGTTGTCTACCGTTTCCGCAAGAAGGCAAAGCTCAAGAAGAAGGCACGGGATCAGGGACCATCCGGCAGCGATGAGCCAGACACCCTTTTGCCTGGACAGAAGAAGAGATAGGAAGCGAAGGCCCGCCATCTGTGCGGGCCTTCTTTGCTGCCGGAGACTTTTCTGCGAACCTGCGGCGGAGCATCGTATGCCGTTTACGGAATCGAGAGGATATCTTCGCTGGCTTGCTGAAACGCTGTCCAAGAACATGGCCATAGCCCCTGCAGTCTGCAAAGGTGCAGCTCATAGCTGCAATGGGTGCTGAGTGCCTGCATCGGACGCTGTGCCAGATGTCTATGGATGCGTATACATCTTTCTGGCATGGACAGCAGTTTATTGCATGACCGTTTACAGAGAATTATCAAAAGATATCCGAATAGTTACTAAGGTGAGAACTCCCTGCTGAGGGCTCTGCATTTTCGGGGGAAGGGCAGAGCTGGCAGGGAGTTTCTGCATGATGTGGAGAGGAAGAGAGAATATGGCTACTCCCTATACCGAAGAGCTCGGCCAGGCCTATACCGGCGTGACCGTAGCCCAGGAGGCAGCACGCTGCCTCCTCTGCCATGACGCACCCTGCTCGAAGGGGTGCCCGGCAGGCACCGATCATGCAAGCTTCATCAGGAGCGTGCGCTTCAGGAACTTCAAGGGCGCTGCAGCAACCATCCGCAGCAACAATGCGCTTGGTGCTGTCTGCGCACGTGTGTGCCCGACAGAGCGCACCTGCGAGCTTGCCTGCTCGCGCACCGGCATCGACAAGCCGATTGATATCGGCGGCATCCAGCGCTTCGTCTGCGACTTCGAGGAATCCTGTGGCATGGAGGTGCTGGCTGCTGGCACTCCGAATGGAAAATCGGTCGCCGTCGTGGGCTCAGGCCCTGCCGGCCTTCAGGCAGCAGCATCGCTTCGGGTCCTTGGCTATGCGGTCGATATCTATGAGGCAGAAAAGGCAGCAGGCGGTGTCCTCCGCTATGGCATCCCCGAGTACCGCCTTCCCTCAGGCTTGAGCCCGAAAGCGTTGCTTCCACGAAGAGCGCCCAGGTCGTGGCATCGAGCTTCGAGGCGGCGAGCAGGCCCCTGCTCTTGGACGAGAATGTCCTCCCGCACCCCTTGCAGAGCCAGCGCTGGGAGCCGTCGGCATTGTGCCCTTTCCTGATGAAGGAGGAAGAGCCGCACCGGGGGCATGATCTGGGCGTCGCGCCATCTGCCTGCTTGCCAAGCTCGCGCGCGACCGCCGCCTTCGTGGCACAGATGAGATCACGCTTCTCCCCGAGGGAGAGCCCCTCCATCTCATGGAGTATGATGTCCAGCATCCCGTCCCCGTCTCTTCGATGTTGATGTTTGGCGACATTCATCTTAGGGCGGGGACGGGACATTATTACGTCAACGCTGGTCTAACGGAGAGTTACGCAAAAAGTCAAAGTGCGTCTCGCTCAAGATAATCGACAGGAAGATGAGCGCAAAGCCGGCAAGCAAACGCGAGGTGAGCACCTCCCCCATCAGCAGCACCGAGAACAGCACGCCCGATGGCGACTCCATCGAAAGCAGTAGTGAGCCCGTCGAGGCCGGGACATGCGCCAAGCCCACGTTTTGGATGAGCAAACCCACGCATGTGCAGCCCACCGAGAGAAATGCCATCACGCCAATAAAGCTCGGCGTCCACACGGATAAAGGCGCCTGGGTCTCGAACGACAGCGAAGAGATCAGGCACAGCACACCGTTGCCCGCAAACATCCAAAACGTGATGACGTTGATGTCCATCTTGCGACCGTACTTAGCGGCCACCGCCATCTGGATGGCAAAGAAGACCGCGCCGCCCAGCGTAATAACATCGCCGACATTGAACTCGACGCTATCAAGCGCCACCAAGCCAATGCCCGCCAGGCACAGCAACGCGGCGCCCAAGTTGTAACGGGTAAGTTTTTCGCCGCTTAGGACATAGCTCGCAAACGGAACCAAGATGCAGTACGTGCCCGTCAAAAACGCGCTTTTGCCTGCCGTGGTCTGCGCCAGGCCAATCGTCTGCAAACCGTAGGCACCCCACATGAGCGCGCCCATGCCAAGTCCAACAATCAGATTTCGAGCGTTGAAATGGGCAACAATGCGCTTGTGGAAGACGGCAAGCATGACCAGCGACGCCGGAAGAAAGCGAATGTAGAGCAGCTCGAACACCGGAATGGTATCGAGCGCGTCCTTCATGGTGGTAAAGGAATAGCCCCAGATGACCGCTATCGAAAGCAGCAAGACCTTCCAGAACAGCGGCGAGCGCGCACCGGCACCGCGAGAGGCACCGCCGGCACCCAGGTCTTCGCAGGCTACAGGGCTATCGGGCATATTTTCGATTTCAATAACGGCATGATGGGCCATAGGGCATCCTCGCGCTCGGTCTGGGCGTGGTGTCCGCACGCGCGCGACCGCATGCCGCCTCATGGTCAAATAAAAACGGGACGTGCCGGACCCCCGGCACGCCCCGCAACTGTAGCAACAATCAAGCAGCCCACGCAATTCAGCCCACTAAAGCGTTTTGTTCCGCCGTTCTACCGAACGGCGGACCGGCCGACGCTGCGCGCCGCCCAGGGCGACAATTTGTCATTCAAAAGGCAAGGCATGACCAGAAGGTCTATGCCTTGCCT